>Ga0255777_10000685_pt1 | contig 32081 bp, 15 predicted proteins | sample 101ome_15_FD_179975 | JGI IMG/M metagenome (GOLD analysis project Ga0255777, IMG submission 179975) | Coastal salt marsh microbial communities from the Groves Creek Marsh, Skidaway Island, Georgia - 101402AT metaG (version 2) | ecosystem: Environmental > Aquatic > Marine > Intertidal zone >... | reverse complement strand
TTCATTCCTCACTCGACGACCTCGAACGAACGATCGATGGCGTCGTCGCGACCGACGCCGCGCGTGGGACCGTCGTGGCGTGGACGCCATCACGACCGTCACCACGTCGACGCGTCCTCGCGCGCGGGTCTCGCGTCACGGCGTCGCTCGGAAGGCGGTACGTCGACGGAGGAGGAGGACGATTCGGTTGACGACGGGAATCATCACGGTCGTCGTCGTCGCGAGCGGTACCGGTACGCGTGGTGTGGACGACTCGCCGCGCTCACGATGACGTCTCGACGGGCGAAGATGTCGTCGATGGACGAGGACGAGGAGGAGGACGACGCGACGTCGAGGGAGATGACGATGGAGGATTTACGACCGAGCGATTACGCGTATCGCGCGATTCGACGACGATTCGATGATCTCGATCGCGGGCGGAAGGGATTCGTCGACGGGGGGGACATGCGCGCGGCGTTGGATAAGCTCAACGCGCCGTGCACGGAGCAATCGGTGCGGGAGTTTATGTGTCGAACGATCGACGCGTGTCGTCGCGGCGAAGGAGGACGCGGCGAAGGAGGAGGAGGGCGCGAGACGTTAAGATTGTCGTTTGAAGAGTTTGGGAATTTCGCGTTGCGGCGCGAACGCGAGTTGTTGAAGACGTTTCGGAAATTCGACGTCGAACGCGCGGGGTACTTGACGAGTAAACAGTTGAAACGGGTGTTGATGCGGGAAGGGTACGCGACGAACGATGCGAACGTGGAGGCGATGATGACGCGGATCAAGGCTGGGGAAGGGGCGTTCAGTAAGGGGAAAGGGTTGTTCAACGCGGCGGATGAGAAATTCGTGACGTTGGCCAAGGCTATCGATTTCACCGAGTTTCGGGATTTTTTGATGCTCTCGGACGCTATGGACGCCTCGGACGCGTTGACGATATGGTCGCAGTCGATGGAGATCGATTACGGCGACGTATCTCTCGCGTTTGCGAGTAAGAGACGGAAAAAATCGGACGGCGCGGGGGACGTGTTGAAGCACTTGCTCGTCGGCGCCGTCTCGGGAGGCGTCTCTCGAACCGTCGTCGCGCCTCTGGAGCGCGCGAAAATTGAGTACATGTTGGACTCGACCACGATCGCGCGCGACGGTGGACTCTTGGGGACGTTACGCAGAATCATTCGAGACGAAGGTCCGGGCGGGTTGTTTCGCGGCAACACGCTCAACGTCATGCGCATCGCGCCGACCAAGGCGGTGGAATTTTTCGTTTACGATAAAATCAAGGATCACATAATCAGAAACGGCGATCAGACCGAGCTCGACGGTGTCCAACGCATGCTCGGAGGCTCGATCGCGAGCATGTGCGGTACGGCGTTGACGCACCCGGTGGACACGCTGCGCTCTCGCGTCTCGGGCACGGGCATGCTCTTGGGCGATTGTTGGAAGCAACTCATCGCCAACGAAGGGTACGGCGCGCTTTGGAAGGGGCTCGGGGCGAACATGGTGCGCGTCGCGCCGTACGGTGCGATCAACTTTTACGTGTATGACGCGTGCAAGAGCCTGTATCGTCGACAGTTTGGCGAAAAGGCGAAAATGTCCGCCGTCCCGACGATGTGTTTCGGCGCGCTCGCTGGCGCGGCGGCGCAGACGGGGGTGTATCCTCTCGAGATGATACAGCGTCGAATTCAAGTCGCCGGCATGAAAAAAGGGGGGACGCTCGCGTACAAGAATATGTTCCAAGGAATCTACGTCGTGGGGAAAAACGAGGGCATCGGCGCGCTGTACGCCGGATTGCTTCCCAACTACGCCAAGATTTTACCATCCGCCGCCATTTCCTTTTACGTGTACGAGCTCATGAAACAGATGTTCGACATCGACAAGTGATCGATACTAGATAGATTTTCTCGTTGTGGTGTACAAATACAAATGTATTCTACTTTGTTCTACGTTGTGACTTACTCAATCACTTCTATGACGCCTGAAACTCGCGTACGAGACGCTGCTTTTGACCCGCGAGGAAGGCACTCCCCAACCCGCCCGCGTTATGCGTCTCGCGTCGTACCGCTTCGTCCATGAGCAGCAACGCTTCGAACGTCGCGGCGTCCTCCGAGGCGGATATACGCGCCGAATCGTCTGCGTCCTGCGTGTCATCTGCCTCATCCGAATCCGCCAACTGCGCCGTCTCGCTCAAACTTCGGTATACCGCGGCGGCTTCCTCGTCCGCATCACTCTCGGCGTCAGACGTCTCTTTATCCTTCGAAGTCGAAGGTGACTCACGTTCGTGCGCTTGATGCGTGCTACTCACCTCTTGCGACGTTTTTGAGAGCGTCGGTTCATCCTTGGGTGTTGCGGGTGGTTTCGGCGCGGGTTTCGGCGTCGGTTCATCCACCGGTTCGCCCTTGGACGCCGCTGCTGTTGGTGGTTTCGGCTTCGGTTTCGGAGCCGATGTTTCCTTCGGCTCGGGCGTCGGGGTGGTCGCCTTGGGCTCTGGCTTTGGCGCGGGCTCGTCGCTCACTTCCGGCTTTGGTTTCGGCTTCGGTTTCGGTGCGGACTCGTTCTCCGACGCTGTTGGCGGATGCTGTTCCGTTTCTACCGCCGGTTTCGATTCGCTCGAACTCTTCCTCTTTTTCTCAGGGCTCGGTGCCGGCACGTCCTCGGGCGGCGTCTTCTCGCGCTCCAGCGGTGGCGGCGAATACCTCGCCGCGCGCGCCGTCGGTCGGTCGTTGACCGTTCGACCGCTCTGTTTCGAGTCCGTCGTCGCCGGCGTGGGCGCCGAAGGTGTCGAATCGACCGTGTTTCGACCGAAATAATCAAAACCGACCGCCGCCACCGCTCCGAACACGGCGAGCACGAGCACGAAGATGAGCATTCGCCCGCAGCCTCGCTTGAAAGAATCATTTCTAGCCCTCTGTCGTTCTAAGTAATCCGGCGTCTCCAGGAGCGACTCACGCTCACCGTCGTCCTTGGACGTCGCACCTCCGCCGTCGCGCGCGATTTCCTCCGCGTTTCGCTCGCGCTCGAGCGCGCGTGAGTACCTCGCCGCCGTCGCAGCGTACCGCTCCGAGTGTCTAAACGATCCCGACGCGCGGTCGAGACCCGGACCGCGTCCGCTCATCGCGCTCGACGACGACCGACGACGTTTTCACGTCCGTTCGCGCCGCCTCGTCGTCGCCTCGCGTCTCGATCGCGCGCGTGGAGTCGACCGACCGACCGCCGCACGATGGGTGTTGAGTCGTTCGCCCGCGGCGACGTGTGCGCGCGCCCACGGCGTCGACGGATTCGTACGAGTCTCGCGCGCGTCGAGCGCGCGCGAAACGCCTTTTCTTGACGCGCTCGTTCGCTCGCTGCGGCTCTGTCCCGCGCGCGCGGGCGTGTGCAGCGACGCCGAGCGTTGAGCGTGGAATTCGTTCGAAGACGCCAAAGAAACAACGTCGGCGTCGTTTAATACAAGATACAAGGCGAGTGAAATTACAAGTATGAGCGCGCAGAGAGCGGAGAGAACAGAATGCGATTAACCTCGAATCTTAACTTCGCGGCCCTTTTGCCGAGCCTGGACGACGCCGCGACGGACGAGCGTTTTTTCGCATTCGAGGACGTCGGCTCGAAAGTGCGCGCGGAGGTCTGGCACGTTCGTCTTTTGAATGTCGTTGCCGCGAGTGCCGCTGAGCCAGTATTGATCGCTCACCCAGTGCATCTTGGACGCGATGGGGAAACCGCTGTTCAGGACGCTGGTTTTAGCGATCTCGCACAGGTCGGCGGCGCTAAGTTTCCACACCTGAGCGGCGACTGAGTACTCCTCGACGAGCGGTTCCTTGGTCATATGAATCATCAGTGGATCGTCCGTGCTCAGAGACACGCGCAAGCCTCGTGCGAAAAACGTTGGAAATGGATTCTTGTGATAATCGATGAACAACGAGTTGTTGCTCAACGGAGACATGTCCAGAGGAATTTGCGTGAGAAAGTACAGGTACTGCATGCATGGCGATTTGCGAAGGTTCAAACCGTGCGCAATGTTCTTGGCGAGCATAAAGGTGGCGCACAGGTGATCGATGTCACCAGCCTCTCCCGCGTGAGGTCTGAATGCGATGGTGTTCAGCCCCTTGCTTACGCGCAGGGCATTCAGCGTGTACAGATTGGCGTAGACGTAATACGCGTAGTACGCGTACGCCGGGTTGTGCGACACGTCCCAATCGACCGGTACGCGCATGTGTTTACTCGGTCGACGCTCTGGTTTCGATTCATCATCCACCATGTCCACTCCAACCACCATCTGAAGGAACGTGTGTAACTTTGGATGCGATGAGGGGTCCACGGTGACTTCGAACAGAGGCTTGAAAATATTGTCGAGCATCTGTTGAAAGTTTTTCATGGTGCCGTTGCTGTGATAGACGTTGTACAATCGCGGGATTTGAATCATCCACACCATGTTTTCGCTGAAAACGTTGTGATTCAGCACCCAAGCCGCGAGGTTGTCCCATTCACCCGGCTTGCGTCCGTAGATGGAGATGCGATACTCCGCCATCGTGTACTTGTTCGCCTCCAAATCCGAACACACTTGCTTCGTGAGTTCAGCCAGGAAGCGTCCGCGAATCAAGTTGTCCTGCTTGATGAAAATCTCACGCAAGCGCGACTGACCCATGGGATTATACTTCAAGTTGAACTTGTCGAAGCGATGAAACGTATTCTTATCGGCGTGCATGTCGAGCGTGTCCACGTTGAGTTCGTACGCAGTCATGCCGATGGATTCAAACACTTCTCGAAGGTTTAAAAACTTTCCATCTCGATAAATGACGATTTCCTGCGGTTCACGCTTCAACTTTGACTTGATGAAACGCAATAAATGCTTCTGGTTCATGCATGCGCTGTGATGAACGTGCGTGTCAACCTTTCTGACGTTGTAAAAGTCACGATGGGGCGCCTTCTTTTGCTCCAGGAACTCTCTATCGGCGTTGAGCATGACGTGAAGATGAAACTTTTGCTCCGTGAGCATCAACCTCTTGTGACAAAACGTCTTCGACGGACCGTAAGACTGCACGCGCAGCAACGCGTGCAAATCATAAAAGAAATCTGTCGCCGTGCCCGGAGGTTCGTGCACGAGCTCTGATTCTCCCTGCGCGTTCGGGTGATACACGTGCATGACGCCGTCGACCATCCGACATTCGTGTTGCGACTTTGCGGGCAAAGGTGCTGCCTTATCGGGCGTTCCGACGATCGGGCACGCCCCCTTGCTGTCGTCGAACAACCACTTGTCCCGCAAACCGAGGGCGTACTCGAGCATCAGACATACCTCTTCGCACTCATCTCCCAGAGTTTCCATCATCTCCGTCGCGACCTTTTCGTATTCCAAGTTGGAGTCGGCCGTTTGCATCACGCGAGGGGACGCGTACGATTCCTTGGCGCCGTGAGGACTCATCGAAATGTTTTGAAAAAGCTCTCGCCCGATGGCCCGATCGGCGGGCTTCAAACCGATCGGCATCGACGCGTCGGGCGTGGCGGTCCACGGTGTCTTCGGACAACCAGACGAGACGCCGTTGTTATCTTCGTTCACCTTCTCGGGCGTGTTGACGCCGCGTTTTTCGCTCATCTCTCGACTCAGAGTGCGCTCCATCTCGACGCTCTCGCTCAACGCTCGAGGCATGGGCGAACTCACGAGCTTGGACAGCTCCTCATCTCTCTGACGATCGACCATCGCGCCCGCTCTTCGAAGCATGGACGAGCTCACGATGTCCACGCGCGTCCTCTCCTCCCCTTCATCGTCCTCCGTCTCGGGCTCGATTTCAGTCTCCGTCGCATCGCCGTTCGTCTCCCACGCGGACGCGGTCAGCGCCCCTCCCGTCTCCAAAGATCGTTTCTTCGGCGTACCGAGACTAAAGTCTTCATCGCTCATCTTTGCGTCTTGTGCAGCATCGTCGTCGCCCCCGTCCGCCGCGCGTCGCGGCACGGGGCGCGACTGCGACGCGTGTCCCGAGCTCTCGTTCCACTTCTTCGTCGGCGTCGCCGGCGTCGAGTACGAGCGCGACGCGTTTTCCTCCCCGTCCGCGACGCTCCCAGACACGGATCTCGAATTTGACAGTCGCCGACCCTCTCGACCGCCCGTGGGCGACACAGCACCGCTCGATCCGCGTCGGCGACCGCCTCTGGTCGACCCGCCTCGACTCGCGCTCTTCGACGACTCCGCCTGCGACTGTTTCTCGCGCTCGATCGCCTCGAGCGCGGTGAGCAAACCGATCTGCTGCTCGCTAAAGTCTTTCGCCGCCGATTTGAGGGCGTACGCCGACGCGAGGGCGAGCTGCGCGCGCGAACGAGAGGCAACTGTCGTCAGTCTCGAGTTGACGTCTTTGAAATCTCACATCTCGCGTCGCTCGCGTCGACGCGCGCGCACCGTGGACACGAGCGCGGTGACGGCGGTGAAGCCGTACAGGTACGCGCGCGAGTCATCGTCGCCGCCCATCGCGGCGTGCGAGGCGCGCGCGCGCGAGGGGTGGTGGTGATTCCTCGAGTCGGTCACTGGCGTCGACGGCGCGCGCGCGAGAGAGACGTCGGACGTCTTCGTCGGCTACGATGTATCTATTCTTCTACACTCTGATAATCTACACTCTGCGTCGACTACATACGCCATCGCGCGTCCACGGCGCGTTACTCGAGAGGAGGCGCGCGCGCGAAGATTAAACTCGCGTTGGTGCCGCCGAAACCGAAACTGTTGGACATGGCGGCGCGAGCGCTCTCGCGCAGACGCGCGCCGACGCCGACGATGGGAATCCCGAGCGTGGAATCGAGCTCTTCGTACCCACACGTCGGTGGAACATCGCCGGTGTGCAGCGTCAGTGCGGTGTACGCAGCCTCGATGGCGCCGGCGGCGCCGAGCAAGTGACCGGTGGCGCCCTTGGTGGACGTCGTGGCGACGGCGCCGGATTCGATCGCTTCCGCCCCAAACACCGTCTTGAGCGCGCGCACTTCGGCGGCGTCCCCGAGCGGTGTTCCCGTGGCGTGCGCGTTGACGTACCCGACGTCGAAGGGATCGTCGATGCCGGCGTCACGCAACGCCGCGCGCATCGCTCTCGCGGCGCCGTCGCCGTCTGGACTCGCGCGGGTCACGTGATGGGCGTCTCCGGACGCGCCGTACCCGCGAATCTCTGCGTACACCTTTTTCGCCCCTCTCTCGCGCGCGTGCTCGAGCGTTTCGAGAATCAACACGCCCGCGCCTTCTCCCATGACGAAACCGTCCCGTCTGGAATCAAACGGTCTCGCGCGACCCGACGCGCTCAGCGCCCTCGCCTTGGCAAACGCCGACATCGACACCAAGTCGATGCACCCCTCGCTTCCACCGGCGATCATCACGCTCGCGTCACCTCGCTGAAGCGCGCGAAACGCGTCCCCGATGCAGTGCGCCGACGTCGCGCACGCCGTCGCCGCCGCCAAATTCGGCCCTCTCAACTTAAAATCCATCGATATTTTCCCCGCCGCCGCGTTCGCCAAAATCTTCGGCACGAAATACGGCGATAATTTCCGCAACTCACCGTCTCGCATCAACCCTCCCGCGTGCGTGAGATCGCTCACGCCGCCCATCCCCGCGCCGAACGAGACGCCGACGTCGTCTCTCGCCTCGTCTCCGAACGTCAATCCCGCGTCCGTCACCGCCTCCGCCGCCGCGCACCGCCCGAACCCGACGAACGGCGCCAACCGCCCACCTTCACACCACAGCGAACCGTCGTACGCGTCGTGCGCGATCCCCGCCCCCCACGTCGCGCCTCCGTTGGCGCGCGCGCGCCTCTCGAACGCCTCGCGTTCGCTCGCCGGCACGTCCTCCGCCTCGAGCGCCCGCGTGCCTCGCTCCCCCGCGAGCGCGCGACGCCAATTCATCGTCGCCTCCGCGCCGAGCGGGGTGACGAGTCCGAGGCCCGTGACGACGACGCGACGCGGATAGGCGTCGTCCACCGGTACGCGCCCGTCGTAATGTCGTCCTCTCGCGCCGCTCGTCGACGCGTACGACGCCCGGGCGACGTCGCGCGCGAGACAGAGCGTCTCTGCGCATCGTTTCGCGCTCGCGCGCATCGTCTCGCGCGACGCGCGACGCGCGACGCGCGCGGGCGGACGTGTGACGTCGGCGCCGCGGTCGCGCGGGCGTCGCGCGTCGTCGTCGTCGTCGCGACGCGCGATTCCGCGATGTGACGTCGATTGGCGAATGCGCGCTCGTCGACACTGATCGACGCGTCGAGCGACGACGACCATGTTTGCCGCCGCCTCCAACGCGACGCGCGGACGCGCGACGATGCGTCCGAACGCCCGAACGCGCGGTCGACGCTCGAACGCGCGGGCGCGCGCGTCGCCGCGCGCGATGGCGAACGATGGCGAACAAAAGGTTGTCGTCGTCGGTGGGTCCGGATTCGTCGGCTCGCGCGTGTGCGCGGCGCTGCGCGAGCGCGGGTGCGCAGTGACGTCCGTGTCTAAATCCGGCGCCGCGGTCGAGGGGGCGTCGAGCGCGATCGGGGTGGATTTGGCGGACGCGGCGCGCGCGCGGGACGCGCTTCGGGACGCATTCGCGGGCGCGGATTGCGTCGTGTCGTGCGTCGGCGTCATCGGCACGGACGACGCGAAAATGCGCGCCGGTAACGGTGATTATAACGTCGTCGTGGTGGAGGCGGCCAAGGCGGCCGGGGTGCGACGATTCGTGTACGTGTCGGTGGCGAGCATCGTGCCGGACGTCGTCGGCGGCGTGGCGATGAAGGGATACTTTGAGGGGAAGACGATGGCTGAAGACGCGATTCGTGCGAATTACGACGCGAGCGAGTACGTCATCGTCAAGCCGAGCTTCATCTACGGCGGTGATGCGTTTTCGTTGACGCCGCCGCGGGTGACGAAGACGTACGGCGACGCGTTGGCCAAGGTGCTCGGTTCCGGTCCCGTCAAGGCGTTGGCCGCCAAGGCGCCGGGACCGATCGCGCTCACGCTCGCGGAACCGGTGAGCGTGGAAGACGTCGCCGGCGCGTGCGTCGCCGGCGCGTTGGGGATGACTGGTGGGGAATCGGTCGTCGACGGAACCGACGAGATCAAGGCGTGCGCCGCCAAGCTCTAAACGCTCCTCGTACGTTGAAATAATTAATGATGAGTGCATCGCGATTACAATTCTGTCTACTAGTGCTCCTCCTCTCTCGAAATACTCAAACTCACGCTTTCTTCGTGCCCTTGATCATGCCGTACGTCATCAGACCGCTCTCGAACGCGCGCGCCATGCGTTCGAGGGTGACGATTTCGCGAACCACCTTGTACCACTGTCGCGGACCGGCGAACACCACGGGCCAAGGGTCCCACACGCCGACCCAGATGGAGTGACGCCACGACACGAGCGTGTTCTTGACCCAATCCTCCGACGCGGTGCGCGACATGGTGCCGGTGCCTTGAAGGAGACGCTCGTACTCTTCGTACGAGATGAAGTACGGATGCGCCCATTCCTCGTAGAGAAATTTGAGATTACTCTTCTCCTTCTCCGTGAACTCCGGCGGGGTCTCGCGCTGGCACCACGTGGCGATGACTATCTTGCCGCCCGGTTTGAGCACGCGAACCATCTCCTCGACGTACGCCTTTTTATCCGGCATGTGTTCGCCGCTCTCGCAGGCCCACACCAAGTCAAAGGTGTCATCCTCAAACTCCATCTCTAACGCGTTCATCACCCGGAACTGCGCGTTCGGCACGCCCTGTTCCTTCGCTAACTCGGTCGCACGCTTCACTTGGTTTGGCGAGAGCGTGATGCCCGTCACGGACGTCCCCTCGCCGAACATTTTGGCCAGGTGTCGCGACGTTCCGCCGATGCCGCACCCGACGTCCAACACCTTTGCCGGCTTCTCCGCCTCGCTCCATTTGGCCATCTCGTCCACGAAATCAAACTTTGCCTGAATAAAATCCTTCTTCTTACACCCGAGGAGCGTGCCCGCGCCCTGGGCGAGCTCCTCGTCCGAGTACCACCCGAGATGGATGTGTTCTCCCCAGTAATACTCGAGGATGCCCTCCTCCGTCCACGCGTCGTACTCCTTCCCCACCGTGTTCTCACCGTCGACGTACGTCCGACTCGGCGTATCGAACACATACTTCACCGCCGCCGCCGCCGCGAGCGCACCACCGACGACGGCGGCGTTTCGCGTCGTCGCCCACGCCGGGACGCGCGGCGCCGTCGGCGCCGTCGGCGCGCTCGCCGTCGCCTTTCCGAGCTCACCGATCGCGGCGTTTCGCGACGTCGTCGCGGGCGACAGTTTCAATTCCTCGATGGATAACGCGCGCGCGACGACGCGCGTCGCCACCGCACCGCGACGAGACTGACGACGACGGTGCGCGCCCATCGACCCACCGCGCGTCTTCATCGTCGTCATCGTCGTCACCATCGACGCCGGCGTCGTCGTCATCATCGCGTCCGACGAACGAAAGAACGCGAGCGAGACCGCGCGCGTCGGCGTTCGGTGCGCGCGAGCGAGCGTGCGAGACCGCGCGCGTGGACGTCGACGCGCGACGAGTGACGACGACGACGAGGACGACGTCACGCGATGGCGTGGATGATGGGACTCGACATTCATGGCGTTCGCGTGCACCCAATATGTAGATACATAGTCAGAGGCTGAAATGCGGATATGCCCGAGATGACCGCCTCTCTCGCGCGCGCCTTCCAACCTCCGGCGCGCGCCCGTCGCGCGGCGCGGTCTTGGATGCAATTTTGAACGAAGGTACCGTATCAAAACGTATGATGATGAGTTAGAGCTTCACTGCGTGGAATTCGCAAACGTTGCTTGATTTATTGATACCAACTACTAGTGCTGCGGCCGAAAGGGAAAGGGGTTGGCGTTTCGCCGCGCGCTCACTTACGTCCGAAGAAGGACTTCAAAGCCTTGACGGCGTTGGCGTTGATGATGGGCTCATCGAACTTGTCCAACAATTCGGAGAATTCTGGTTGCTTTTGCACGAATTCCAAGCTCGGATCGGAGCGAATCTTGCGATAATCCGTCCAGCCGGCGGACATGCAGCGCTTGAGCGCGAGCAAGGACTCGTCAGCCTTGCCGAGTCTGGAGAAGCAGCACGCGATGTTGTACTGGGCAACCTTGTAAATCTCAGTCGTCTTGGAGAAGTCATCGCCCATGTAGTTCTTCGGTTCCAAGGCAGCCACCTCTTCGAAGACGATCAACGCGTTGTCGAAATCCTTCGCGTTGTACAACTCGATGGCTTCGTCAAACATATCTAATCTTTGGTTTTCCAACTCGCGCTTCTTCGAGTAGTTGTTCATTTGTTGCTCCTTGGTGCCCGCACCGTAGTTACCACCCGCGCGTTCGTTCTTAAACGCCGAGCTCTTTTCGTTCTGCTCGAGCGCGGACACGTCGCCGTCCATATCAATCATCTTCAGGTAAATGTCGCCGTTTCTATTCTTGATGGCGTACATCACCTGTCCGTACGATTCGGCGCCCCAGACCTCATCACCGAACGACGCGCTCACCGCCTCAATCTTATCACCGATCTGAAACCGATCGTACTTGGGATCGGACGGCACGAACACCACGTACGCGCCGCCGTCGTTGCCGCGGTTAAACTTGAGCTCGATCGGTTTCGGAAGCGTCGCTGCGCCGGGCGATAAAACGAACGAACGCGCGTCAGTCACTCGGTCACCGCGCTCGGGACGAATCACACGCGCGTGTACGACGACGTACCCTCGTACACGTCACCCTTGGCGGCGCGAACGACCGAATACCGGCGCGCCGATGGGTGATGACGTCGACCCTTGGAAAAGGTGGCGAAGGACGTCGCGGCGAGCGCGCGCGCGGCGGTGAGGGAGCTCGCGCTCATGGTTCTGCGTCGAGTGCGTCGAGTGCGTCGAGCGTTACGTCGACCGCGGTGTGCGAGCGGTCGCACGCGGCGAAAACTGACGACGTGACGGGGACGTGGCGATCGGTCGGGTCGGGTGGTTTTCATCCACTCGCGCGCGACGCGTCGAATTCGAGGCTTTGCGGGACGATTTCGGGGCGTTCGATCGTGAATAGGCGTGCGACGAGGCGATGAGAGGTAGAATACAGACATTTTTACATTCGATGACGACGCGAGTGTTCGTCGTCGTCGCCGTGGGATGACCGCGACGCTGGATGCGAGAAGAAGAGAACGCGCCGTCAGTCGTCGTCTCGTCGGCGAAAAAGAGAGACGGAAGATTTAGTCCGTAATTTAGTGACGGGCGAGCCGTGAGAGATGCTCGATCGTCGTGGAGTCATTGGACCACGAACCGGTTGTCTGGCCGGCGCCCCGCGAGCGGGACAAGATTTATGTATGCGACGGAAGTAAAAAGATCGACTCCACCGTGAAGTGAGGAGCGCCTTAGGCAAAGTCGCAATTGTTCCCGATCGGAGCAGAGAGCCGAGAAAGAGAACAGCCAGATGGACGAATGCACATCATCAAACGTTGACTCGACGTACTTTCACGGATGGTAAAAGCGAAAGTCTCGGGAAGTTTGAAGCAATATAATTTGGTGTTCATTCACGACGTCTTAAGTAACGAGTTTTTCGTCATTGACTTTCGCACGTCACCACCGTCTCTTGATGGTTCATTCGTCCATGTGGCCGGTTCCCTGGTGCGTGAACGTACGATGAGCTCATTACTTCTTAGAGGTTGAATAAGCCTCATAGGAAATCAGCATCGGTTTTTCGAATCACGGCTCACGTTCACGCGTCGGCTCTCCGCGAGAAAAAAAATAGACATTCATTGAAAATGTCGCGCTGACGATTGAGCAGACAATTGTGGATAGCAACCACCTACTCACCCATGCCAACGCTGTCGGCTGTACCTTAGAACGACGGGAGAGCAGCACATTTGGCCGGAGCCTGATCAGCCCTCTGCTTTGTCAAGGATATTGCGAGCGAGCGAGAAAACATCAAGGCGCGCTCACTCGGCGTCGCGCACTCACCGTCAGCGGAACATAGTCACTTCCTGCAAGTGTAAAAAACAAACGCGAAATCGGTACGGTGAGTCTTGCTATCCTCGTCGAGCCAGAGCGCGCGAGCGAGAGAAATGTGGTGGAACTACGGAGGAACTCCGACGACTATAAACGCCAGAGCTCCACGGAGAGCCCATCCCCTTTACTTTCGCCTTCGCTCAAAACTGAAACGCCGAACCGAACCGAGGGTGTTCTACGTCCTCAACTCTCTGCGCGCAGCTCTGCAGCGAAGGCTTTCGATCCAAAAAATAAAAATAAAAACTTCGTCGAGACGAATCGTCGTTTCGTTTCAAAGTCAACGTCGGCGTCCAGCCCTCACTCTCAACGCTCATCGTCTCAGTCGAAAGATGGTGAATATTATGTTTTGTTTCTTCACAGTGTTCAGCTTTTGTGGACACGTTTACATCCCCGACGACGAACGTCGCGAACGTCGCCGACGTCGAACGCGGGCCTCCGCCTCCGCCGCCGATTCGAAACGAGCGCGTCTCGTCTCTCCGAAAGAAGACGCCGAATGTGAAACCGAATAAGGGCGCACGACGAGTGAATAACCACGCCGCGCGCGTGACAATGATCGATTTCGCTGTTCGCTATCGGGCGCGTATATTTCCCTTCGGGCGCAACGGCAACGCGGGTATCAACCGCCCCGTGACCCGTACACACAAACGCCCAAATCCTCGCGCGAAACCGAAACCTCGCGTCGACGGATGTCTCAGATAAAACAGCTCAAGTGACGTCACGACGACGCGCGCGGTTGAGCCCGGCAACTACCCCGGCCGCGCGCGCGTCTCAGTAGCCAAGCGTAAAAAGTTTTCCTCATCGACACCAATCCTCCGCGGTTTCCACGCCTCCGCGCGCGACCTTTCACCCCGCGATTCGCGCGCGTCGAGCCAAAAAACAGTCAAACGACGACGATCGCGTCGAGTCGCGCGCGCGATCGACGACGTAGACGCGTCTTCGCACCTCTTCGCCCTCGCGCGCGAGGTTCGCAGTGGCGCCGCCGCGCGTCCCCGTCGAGCGGCGCGCTCGATGACACAAAGCATAAATCACACACACATAGGCATCTAGAGATCTTCTCTACGAGACGTCCCGACAGACCCACACGTCGTGTTTACATGTTAGCTTACAGGTAGACACACTACGTAACCCACCGGTCCGATGATATAGCATCATCGGACACACGGATGCTGCCCCACCCCGCGTCGCCGCGCGCGCGGGCGCGATCGACGCCGCCTTTCGCAGACGCGCCGCGTCGAGTAGACAACCATGGGGGTGCGTGTTCGCGCGACGACTCGCTCGAACGCGTTTTTCTCGCGCCGTCGACGCGCGCGCGCGGTGATCGCGCCGATCGCGCGCGCGACGCGCGGGTCAGCATCGATCGCGCGCGTCCTCCGCGAGGGTCTCGCGCCGACCTCGACGAGCGCATCGTCGCGTGGTCCGCGCCCGTGGCGTCGCGCGATCGATGCGTGACGATGGACGACGGCGTCGAACGACACCGTTCATCGTCGTCGATCGCCGCGTCGTCGGACGGTCGAGCGCGCGCGCGCGGTCGTCGGTCGAGACGGGATCGCATCCATCCGTCGGAGGGAAAGAAAAGCCCTAGGGCGCATTGGGTCATCACCCCGACGCGCGCGCGACGACGCCGCGCGAGCGAATGAAACCACATCGATACGAACGCGAGACTGACGATTGTTTTTATCTCTATCTCCTACCCGACGCGCAGGCTTACAAGTATGTCGAAGAACTTTGGAAAAAGAAGCAATCCGACGTGATGCGCTTCTTGCAACGCATTCGCGTGTGGGAGTACCGCCAACTCCCGTCCATTTGCCGTGTGACGCGCCCGACGCGTCCGGATAAGGCGCGTCGTCTCGGATACAAGGCCAAGCAAGGCTTCGTTATCTACCGCGCCCGTGTCCGTCGCGGTGGTCGTAAGCGTCCGGTGAACAAGGGTCAAGTGTACGGTAAGCCGGTGCACTGCGGCATCACCAAGCTTAAATTCGCGCGCAACTTGAAGTCTGTCGCCGAGGAACGCGCGGCGAGACGATGCGGTGCGTTGCGAGTGTTGAACTCGTACTGGTTGAACCAAGATTCCGTGTACAAGTACTACGAAGTCATCATGGTTGATCCGATGCACAAGTGCATTCGCGAAGATCCGAGAATCAACTGGATTTGCAACCCGACGCACAAGCACCGCGAAATGCGCGGTCTCACCTCGGCTGGTCGCAAGTACCGTGGTTTGCACGGCAAGGGTCACAACTTCACCAAGTCTCGCCCGTCCAAGCGCGCCACCTGGAGAAACAACAACCGTCTCTCCTACCGTCGTTACCGTTAGGCGGCGGCGAGGCGCGGCTGAGGCGGCGCGCGCCGTCGGCGTCGACGGCGAGGCGTCGCTCGATCATAGTCATCATAGCATCAGTATTCGATCGTGCGCCCGTACGGCCACGTTCGTTCGATTCGTGGAGTCGCTCGCGCGTCTTTGTCACACCACGAGAGTCTTCACAGTCATTCATTCGCCTCGATTCGTCCCCGTCCCGGCGCGAGAGACAATTAATTCATTCATTGCATTCGCGATCGAGTCATTCGTCATTCGTCACACGCGCGCGCGCCGACCGTGGTCTGCCCCCCCCACGGACGTCGACGGACGACGACGACCTTAAGACGATGGGTGTGTTATTTTACCTCCCCGTCCCGTACGCGCGCGCCGCCCTTCGCGGAACCTTCGTCGACGCCGTCGTCACCCATCTCTTGGCGCTCTACGGCTTTCTCGCCCTCGGGACGTATTGGGTGCCGAAACTCCTCGTCCACGCGATGCCGACGCAAAATTTGAAAAAGAAGTACGACGCCAAGTGGGCGCTCGTTACCGGTGGATCGACCGGGATCGGACGCTCGATCGCGGTGGCGCTGTGTGAACAAGGGCTCAACGTGTGCGTGTGCGCGCTCGAGGACGAGGCGTTGCGAAGGACGGAGCGGGAATTACGGGAGAAATACGGCTCGACGTGTGAGATTCGCGCCGTGGGGTGTGATTTGGGAGATACCACCGGAGCGTACGTGGAGAAGATCGGGGACGCGATGCGAGACGTGGACGTGCAGTGCGTGTTTAATAACGCCGGGTTCATGTTGACGGGTTTCTTCGATAAACAACCGTTGGCCAAGTTGAACGCCAATCACGAGTGTAACGCGACGAGCGCGATGCGGCTCACGCACGTCTTCGTGACGAGAATGTTAGAGAAGAAATTGAGAGGGTGCGTCGTGTTCACGTCGTCGGCGGCGGCGTGTCAACCGACGCCGTTCTCGGCGTTGTACGGGGCGACCAAGTCGTACGTCTCGGCGTTCGCGGCCAACGTCGGCGTCGAGCTCAAGTCTCGAGGCATCGACGTCTGCGCCGTCCATCCGAGTCCCGTGGCGAGTAACTTTTACGACAAGGCACACAAATTGGACTCGCTCAACTTTTTCATGAATTTCGCGGTGAAACCAGAGGAATTACCGAGCGAAATCTTCCGTCCCGTCGGTCGCGTGCTCTGGCACGACGTCGGCGGCGTCGCCGTCGGTTTCCGCATGTTGCTCAAACTCTTCGATTACGGCTTTTTCGCGACGATGATATCGAGATTCGCGCATTTGATGGGCGATTATAAAAAGAACGTCTAGATTTCTCTGTAACGCACCGCACCGTCCGTCGACGCGTCCGAACTCTCCCCGCGCTCGCCGAACACCATCTTCTCTCTGGCATCTACCATCATCCGCATCCTCGCGCGCGCGCGCGTCGACGCACCTCCATGCCGCGCCGCCGGCGACGCGCGACGTGTCTTCTCGTTGCCCTTGCGTGCGTCGCGCTCGCCCGCGCGCCGCTCGTGAACGCCGCGAGCGACGATCGTGGTCGCACCACCGCGAATCACACAAATGTGACGACCACGACGACGACCACGACGACGTCCACGACGTCCACATCGCCGAAACGCGCGATGGAGAACGTCATCGATGATCTTCGCGACGCGCTGGAGACGCTCGACGCCGAGCGAGACGAAAAATCGTCGACAGAGTTGGCCGAGGAGATGACGCGCGTCGAGGCGTTGGCGACCGAGGCGAACGCGACGGCGGCGGACGCGGCGAGAGCGGCGCTCGAGACGGGAGACGAGGACGAGGCGATGTCGATTTTGAGAGAGGTGGTGGATCGGTGGAGTGGGTCGGGGAGCGTCGGGACGTCGGGTCGCGCGCGTGGGGGGAAGACGACGACGCGGTCGAGGTCGACGTCGGCGGACGAAGACGACGGCGAGGAGGACGAAGAGGAGGAGGAAGACGACGGCGAGGAGGACGAAGAGGAGGAGGAAAATACGCGACGCGATGAAGGCGACGAGAACAACAACGGCGACAACGACGAAGAGGACGCGTCGCGCGATTCGAAGAGGAAGGATGGGGATATCGATGAATATTTATTGGACACGTCGACGCCGAAGAAGTCGTCTCGGCCGAAAATCGTCAACCCGTTGTTGGGCGCGGATGAGTCGGTACCCACGGGTGCCGTCTTAGCCGCCACGGGACAGACGCACGGGGAATCCGTGATCGCGAGAGCGTTAGCGCGCATGGCGGCGCGCACGAACGCGGCGTTTATTCGTCCCGGAGAGTGCGCGTGCGAAGACGCCGGCGACGCCGCGTGCGCGTGCGGCGGCGCGTGCGCGTTGACGGAACCCTCCGTCGCGGCGCAGATGGCGCGTTTGCTCGCGTCGAAAGAGCGCGTCGGGGTCATCGTCTCGAACGGCGGTCGCGAGAAATGGATGTCGGACGTGGTGCGCGATGATAAACGGTGGATCGGCGAGGTGGCGTCGCCGACGGATTTCGCGTTTGAGCGCATGTACGTCGCGGCGAGGCATTACATCACGGGCGGCGCTCGCGACGCGGCGCCGGTGCCGGAACTGTACGAGTGCGAAGATTTCACGAAATCTTTGCGAGAAATTCGCAAAAAGTGCGAGGATGTGCGATGCAAGACGGATTTCGCCGACATGCAAAAGTACCTGACATCGGCGCAAAAGAAAGCCATTCTCTCGTGTCCGGGATTCGCGGGCAATCCGCAGACGGCACGTCTGCGCGGCGCCGAGGTGGAAGCGAGTGAGACGGTGACGAAGGCATCCATGCGCACGCAGGCGAAATACGGCGCGCTCGTGCCGCGAGACGGACGCAACGACGACGCGCTCGTGGCGTTGACGTACGCGTACGACTTTAAACTTTCGGATTTGGTGTTTCATCGCGACGACGACGCGCCCGAACACTCGTACAACGCGTCCAGCGAACCGACAGAACTGCGCGACATGATTGAAAATTTCAATCCGGTGGATGCCGAATTGTTCAGACGCGCGCAAGAGGCGATGGAAGAAGTCATGGCGACGCCGACGTTTGAGGCGCGATTGAGCGCGTTGCTCGCCATGGCGGAAGCCGCGAGCGTGTTCTGCGACGAACGAAAGGTGTGCTCGAGCGGTAGAACGGCAAAGGATACGATCGATTTCGATAGCGCGCACGTGTCCTCGCTCGGGGAGTTCCCGACGTCGTGCGGGGACGCGACCGCGATCAAGGAGATCAAGTGCGTTGACGATTGGTTCTCGTGCGAGGGTCCCGATGCCGAGGGATCGGTGTGGCGCTCGGGACGCGCGTCCGCGTCAGTGCCGAGCGCGCCCGCGTCGCCGGTCGTGAAAACAACCGCGTCGACCGGAAAAGAGGAAAAATCCGCCGGCGACGCAGACGCCGAGACGAAGACCGAGTCTTCTCAACGCGAGACGGCGAAGGCGGATGCCGACGACGAAGAGAAGAAGACGCCGACGAAGACGCCGACAGCCGCGGAGAACGAACCATCGACGCCCACCGTCGCCGACACCACCTTCAGAGCAGCGGTGAACGTGCACAATCAATCTCCTTGGCTGTGGTACTCCATCGTGTTCATCCTTCTCGCCGTCTTGATCACGTCCTTCGTGCACTCGCGACTCGAAGCCGCCGCCGACGCGAGTCCGGCGTCGTCGCTCGAACTCGGCGCCTCCATCGTTCGAGAGCGCGCGTTCACGGCGAAAGAGATCGGTCGAGAGATGAGCACGAACGATGAATTCTGGACGAGCGCGCGCCCGTCCTCCCCGCCTCGAGATTTGGCGCGCGGCACCGGTCGCGACGCGGGCACCGCCGGTCGTCGCTCTGGCCGTCGAAACGCGCAGCAACGCGGGCCGATGACCGCCGAGGAGCGCGCATTTTACGATGAATTGTAAGCATACCGTTGCTAGTAGCGTTGAATCGACGTCACGCGTCGACGTCCGCGCGTCGAGCTTTCGCTCGAGCTCGAGCTCGACGCGAAAGTGAGCGTCCCCAGACGCCGCCGCTCTCGAGCGCGTCCCCCGATCGCGTCGTCGCGCGCCGAGTAAACGTCGCGCACACGCCCCGCGCGCGTCGCATGCGCGTCGCGCGCCCGACCGCGGTCGAGCCCACCGTCGCGCGCGCGTCCTCGAGACGAGGCCCAGGTCGGTCGCCGGCTCTTCGACGCGGCCGCGTCGTCATGCGCGGCGGCGAGGACGCCGCCTCCACCTCGGGCGCGCTCCCCACGCTCGCCGTGTTCGATCTCGACGCGTGTTTCTGGGACGAGGAGATGTACACGCTGCGCGAGGTGGTCGACCCGGCGAAGAATGTTCGAGGCTCGCTCGGCGACGACGTCGGCGAGGGAGTCATCGCCGCGGTGAGCGGACGCACGCCCATCAGAATCAACCCCGGGGCGCTGCACGCGTTGCAAAATTATTATCGAGGGAAATATCCGGGCATGCGGCTCGCCGCGGCGTCGTCGGCGGACACGCCGTTGGCGGTGCGCATCGGCCGAAGCGCGCTCGCGCAGTTGGAAATTTTCCCGGGCGTCACCGCGCGCGAGGTCTTCGCCATGGGTTGGCCCGAAGGGTTCGAGGGTAACTTACAGATCGGTCGCACGCCGCCGCTGAGCGCGAACAAGGCGGCGACGCATTTCCCCATACTGCGTAGGGAAACCGGCGTCCCTTTCGACGAGATGGTCTTCTTCGACGATTGCAATTGGGGCGATCACTGCGCCGCAGTCGCGCAAAAGTGCGTCGAAAAACCCAGTGGTCTCGGTCCCGTGACCGTTCGCACGCCTCGCGGGATGCAAGTGGACGAGTGGGAGCGAGCTTTGAAACTCTACGGAGATCGAGCCGCCTCTCTCGTCGCTGAACCGTAGCGCGCGCGAACGCGCGTACATATATTTCGCGCGCCGAGAGGGCCCCTCGCTCTCGCGCGCGCGTCGTTGATTCAATTATTATCGTAGTCCACCCCCACTTTTACGCCACCGATCGACGTCTCGACGCGTCTCCGCGCGAGCGCTCTCTCGCGCGTCGCCGGCGTCTCTGGCGAGCTCGCCGCCGATCCCCCGCACTCGCCGACGCCGCACCACCACCTCGCGCGCGATGAAGCTCACCGCGCTCACGCTGTGGAAGTCCAACGGCGACGCTGCCGACCCGAACTTTCTCGGCGGCGCCACCGACGTCGCCGAGTTTGGTTTTTTCCAGCGCGCCTCGGTGCGCGAGATGCTCATCTTCATCTCTCGCACGGTGGCCAAGCGCACGCCCATCGGGGCGCGTCAGAGCGTGCAGCAGGACGCGTACATGGTGCACGTGTCGAACAAGAACGGTCTCATCGCGGTGTGCGTGGTGGACCAGGAGTATCCGAGCAGAAGCGCGTTTTGCGTGTTGGGGAAGATGATGGACGAGTTTGAAGAGACGCCGGCGAACGCGAATTGGCGCGCGACGACGAGCGATAGCGAGCAGGCGAGCGAGATGTTGGAGGCGATGTTGGTGAAATATCAAGATCCGAGCGCGGCGGATAAGATTTTGAAGATTCAGAGAGAGTTAGACGACACCAAGGTGGTGCTGCACAAGACGATCGATAGCGTGTTGGCGAGGGGAGAAAAGTTGGACAATTTGGTGGATAAGAGCACGGATTTATCGCTCGCGAGTCAGATGTTTTACAAGCAAGCGAAGAAACAGAATCAGTGCTGCACGATGATGTGATTCGACGTCGCTCGAGATTTAATATTACAAATTATTCTTCGCGCGACTTCTTAGAAGCAAAAATGTACCGGTGAAATGCGAGAGCGTCGCGCACTTCATATCGGCTCGTTGGAACCGTACGAGCTCAACAGTGACGACGCGAGCTCTCGTTGATCTCGCAACGGTTCTAGCTCCTTTTTCGTTGTGTTCGATCTGGTGCGCGCGAGCGCGACTAGAGCGAGAACGACAACGAGAGATAATACCGACACAGAGCTCGTCACCGCCACCTGGCTGATAAACTTGTTCGCCGTCGCTCCGCCCACGCTCGGCGCGCCGGACGTGCGTCTCAACATCCTATCTCGCCGTCCCAGAGAGGATCCAGTAGATGGAGATGATTCAGAGCAATGTACTTTTGTTCTGTACGCGATGGTCTTCGCGACGTTCCCAGCCGTGTCTTTGATGCCGTTCACGGTGACCTCGTAGACGCCGACGGCTTCTTTTGGAAACGCTATAGTCCAGATACCCATCCCATTATTCAAACTGCATGTCAACTCGTAGGCACCCGGTTCTGCCAACTTATTGTCAGAGACTGGCTCGCTCATCGCCACGCCGCCTTCACACTTTGATTTAACTCGAGTGATGGATACGCTCTGGTCCGTGCAGTCGATGGCTTCGTTGAACGCCACGCTGAAAAAGGTATCTCCAGAACTCGTGCGCTCGTACTCCAGCGGCGGCTTTGTATCGACGTGTAGTAAAAGCGTCTTGTCCGATACGTATTCTTGCACGGACACGTCCGCCAAGGTGGGCGTGTCTACGCAGAATGTCTTCAGGCGTAATTCGTATGATCCGTCTTTGAAGCCGCTAAGCAAGTCGTCGTATTGGTTTGCGACGTCCCAGTTGAACTTGCATCCGACAGTGCGCGAGTCATCGCACAAGATGTTGAACTTGTGGTTATCATCCATCGCGCCGGCGTACTTTGCAGTGATCCATTCACCACCGGCTGTGGACCTGTACTGCAGTCGTACCTTGGCGAGATTCTTATTCATCAACGCGCTGGAAATGCTTGCGTCGGGCCAAAGTACGTATTGATCTGGATTGACGATATTAAGGTTCAGCGTGCCTTGTGACTTTTGAGAGACGCTCGTCGTCGAATACTTCGATATGGTCGTCTCGTCGAACTGGGCTCGGGGACATCGCTTGAGCCAACTCATTTCTTTGACGTTGATCGTAAACCCGAGGGGATTTCTGTAAAAGTTTGAATTCTCCCATATTTGTGTCTCGCACAGACTCTGCGCTCGAAGTTGTAAATATTTGATGCTTGAAGTCGCAAAACCGGGAGTAACTGCGAGATTCAAATACTGCTGGCCTATGAACTGCTGCCTTTCGAGCGCATCTCCTGGTACAAACTTGAACGGGATGTACGAGCCGAGTGACAACTTGTTCGCATTGATAGTAAACATGGAATCACCCAGTGATTTGTCCTGGTAGGGGGCGACCGCGCTTCGAGTGACGTACGCCGCTCTCGCGACTTCCGTCGCCGTGGCGTTGTTGGCGAATGTCTCTTTAACAGCATTTACCACGCGAGCCACTTCCGCGGAGTCTTTGGCGATCACACTTCGGGATTTTTTATCCACGGCGCGCTTCACAGACTCGGCATCTGCCTTGTCGGCGGAGGCGGCGGCATACGCGGCAGAGACGATGTCGTCGAGCGAGGATGTCAAACCGTCTATCAATCGCAGCGACGTCAACTGTGATTCTCGGTAAGGTGACTCGTTCTTGATCACGACGGCAAATATCGCCCGCTGGTCTGGATTGAGCCAAGTTGTATCTTGCTGCATGGCGATCGGAAGCTCCAAGCTGATCCCAGACTCTCGATACACAGTGTTCTCTTCTCCCGGACACTTGCTCCGCCCGCCCGTTGTCAGGAAGACAGGGGTTCCGAATCGCGTGTCAGAATTTACATGCACGACGAATTTGTCGCCGAACTCGGAATCACCGAGTGAGTACAGGGTATGCATGTGACCGTGTTTGTTCCACATGAAGGCACGGTTGCGATGGAAATCACGATAGTATCGGGAATGATACATTGGAAAATGTGTTTTCACGCCCCTAAGGATCCCATAGAGGAAAGCTTTCATTTTAAATGATGATTCCCCTTCCATAACGATACCGCCCTCAATCCCTATATCAACTTCGTATGCTTTGCTATCCAGCGTCTCACGCGAGGAAAACGTAAAATCAAGAGACGTCCCGCCGCCACTGAACGTGAGAAGGATGGGTTTCTCGCGCTGCGACATGCCGTCGGGACCATGTCCTCCCATTAATGAAGCACGAATTCGCGAGGTATCTGAAGGTGGGACATAGCGACCGACGCCTCGAGCGTCTAACTCACCGATGGTATCTGAATCAAATCCGGCGCTGTCCATAGCTGCCACGTTTTCATTCGTCATGCCGAAAGAGTAATAAAATCCGTCACCCGATGCGAGTACATCCTGGTAATCTGGCTTCAAATCACTTTTACGTATGTAGTTGGCGTTCCATCGCTGACTTTTGCTCTTCCCACTACCATTTGGATCGTCTAACCAATCTGCACTCGTCGTGAGTGGCCCAAGGGGCGCGAGGGCAGCCGTAACACCTACCCGGATCATCTTCATGAGTGCCCATAGCCACGGGTTCGTCGTTCCTGTTCCGCTTTTACTGAAGTACTTTCCAACCCCAGCCCCGATTCCTATTCCCGCAAGTGAACCCATCGAGTAAACAGTTCCCATGTCGATCTCGATCGCGTCTAACCACTCTTTTTGAAGCGATTCCAGAGGCTCCTCCACATTTTTCAATCTGAATGAGTTCATGACTGAGCCCCACGGCGCGTCGTATTGCGCATTGTAGTTGGCCTGCTCTTCCAAAATGTGGCGTCCAAAGACAGAGCCTTTTGATGCGTATGGTGCCTGGTGATGTTTCGGATCGGACCAATCAAGCGTTCGCTTCCAAGCGCTGATCTTATTCCGAATGTACGAGCGCCAATCACTGCTGTTGTTCCAGATGACCTCGTTCGAGCTGCTCGCGAGTAGTAAGAACTGCAAGTTTGGTAAGACCTGTGCCTGTATGGCGTGTACAGATAAGAGGTACGACGTCGGTTTTCGAGGCTCCCATGTAATACTCTGGTATACGTCCAAGCAATTTGTGCCCTCTTGACCATTTTTAGTTCCCGTCAGATCGAGGACGTCTGCTACTTCATACACGAGCTCGATACCCCCACCGAGGATGACCGTGCCTGCTCGACCCGGGGTTCCTGAATCTTGACTACTTCGGATCGTTCTATCCGTTATCAACGTCATATCCCAAGAATCCCTAGTGTTACTTTTCGTCGTGAGTGACGGTAGCTCGATGCTGATTTGATCTTCAGATCTTGAGTCAGCAGTCATATCGGCAGTGTCCATCTCAACATAAAATTGGTAACCCAAAGCGGTACCTCCACTGAAATGCGTACCTGCTTTTTCGTCAAATTGAATACCGTACTTGGAACTAGTTCCAACGACTCGCGCGTTCGTCAGCGTATACTCCATCGAAATTTCAGAGCCCGACGAGAGCTCGGCGTAAGAGTATCCACCCGGCGGATCGTGCACGACCGTGTACACTAAACCATCCAAAGGGACAGTCGCCCAAAAGGTGTTGCTACTACCGTCCTCTCCGCCTCGTTCTTTCGAGCCGAGAGAGATGAGCTGTCGTAGCGTGTGTGCCGTTACGATCCGATATCCATCGTTGCGTTCGACGCGCACGCTCACACTTCGGCGGTGGGGACTCGCGAGATTGGGGGTGCCGTATCGCACGATTCGAGGATCCTCCGAACCAGAGTACATGACGTCGCCGTATTTGTTCTCCTTCTCGACTTGCACCTGAAAGTCACAGCTTCCACCGCCACCGTTTGCGGGATGACACGGGTTATTTGACGGGTCTGTCACCTCTTGAAGAAATTTGGCGATGGTACTACCTTCCGAACCGTCGTTCCCAGGAAACTTGAAACACTTCACGTACCCGTCTTCGGCCCAATGCGCTTCAAACACGCGAAGGTCCACGCTCACGATGTCCTTCGTTTCGGAATCCCATCCAAGTACACCTCCAGCTTTCACCGATGGCCACACGGATGCGTTCGCCGTGCCCAGAAAGTGCACCGGTTTGAGCTCGCCTTGTTCATCATCCGTACCGAGACAGACATCCGCCGGGTCTGCAATCTTTGGAATGTTGTCGATGTATGCGCATATGTATCCGTGATACTTGTAGCGAATCTGGGTCCAGAGAGTGTTATTCTGCATCAACGCGAGCCTCTCTAGCGTGTTCCGACGGCGAAAGTACGTCACAACGTCACCATCTTCGGTGACGCACGCTTCGTCGTCGTACCAAGGTTCTTTCTTCAGATCGTCGGTGATGCTTACGCTGGGCCCTGAACTGAGCGTGATCGAATAATCCATCGCCGCGAATGGCCATACGCGAGCTGAGCGCGGAACGGGGCTGACTTGATCGGGGATATCTTTCACGTTTGCTTGCCATGCCGCGATGTCTTCACTCGTGACGTACGCAGGCGCGTGACAACCGTTGAGTGGGGTAATCTTAAACGTCGCCCCCGTGTACAACGTATCGCATTCGCCGTGAAACAGACCCAAATCGATGTTTGCGTCGGTGACGTCGACAAAATAAACATATGTCTCTTCCACGACATTTTTCAGAGTCACGTTCGTTGGTTGTTTGACGCAGTTTTCCAGTTCCGTGGCGTCGGTGATTGATTTTCCGGCGTAGCATATTTTATGCGTGCTGAAGTTTGCCTCAAGAGTGACAGTCTTTCCGCGCGTGACGCCGATTTCAAACCAACCAAGCTCATCGGTCGAATAGTCGTCACTCGAACCCGAGCTATCGGTCACCTTGACTTTCGCGTGTTTCAACCCGCAACGCGTGGAACCCGCGGCGAGTTTTTTGGGAAAAAGCACAGCACCCTTTACGTAAGTGACGGTGTCATCGGTGAATGATTTCGATAAGACTGACTTGAAACCAATAGCGGATTTCTCCACGTACATTGGCGCAGAGGACGTGATGGCATATTGCAGGTCATCGTCGCCGGCAGTATTCGATTGCTTGTTAAACTCGTGTACCACATCAAACGGACGATACGTAGAGGATAACCGCACTTCCGGTGGCGGCACCGCGGGTGCCCCGGTTGCAGATACTTGTTTGAATGAACTTGTTGGTTGAAACATGGCTGGCGTGATTGATACCGGTCCAGACAAAGTGGCAAGCATCGGAACCATGACGTCGTAATCGTCATTCCCGCGGACGACTGCGTCCACGTCCACATCCCCGTTACAATCTTGGTCCAACTGAGTGGGGTCTGCATTCATGGAAACCATTCTCTGATAGAACTCGTTCCACGCAGAATTGTTGTTTGGAAGAATCAGTGAGCGCTGTCGCGCGAGGACAAAATTTAAGCACTCGCCCTTTGTCCTAATCGTCTTGAACGCGTCGTCATAAGTCGCGTTGAAAGGTGTAAATACGACGACTGGATCAGCCACCAAGACGCCTGAATTTATCTGTGAAAGCACGGTACGAAACTCGGTTGCATTCAAAGAATCATCGCCATCCTCATCCCAAGTGTTCCAAAGATCAGAAGAGATCACAGGATGGCCGTTGGTTATTATGGTTCTATTGGCGATACGATCCGAGAGGGCTTGAAACGAGACGAGACCATCCGTGAACAGGTCTGCATAGTCTTTGAGACTCGTGTTCGACGCATTCGACGAGGTGTCAATTTGCTCGGCTCTCGTTTTGTCTTTTCGGAGTATCAGCAGAACATCTTCAGACAAGGCGCTCGCGTCCATCGTCACATTTAGCAGAAATCTTTTCGTGGACGGGTATACTTCTTCTTTGTTTACGCCAATGTATACATCGGCTTTCGACGGGAGAGAACCAGACGTATCACTGAGAGCAATGCTGAACTCACCATTCTTGTCCGTGACTGCCGTGAACTTGCAGTTCGTGGTCGTGCCCGATGCAACGACTTGCGTCAGACGGACGGATCGCGTGAACTCGACCGCGACGTACTCGCCGCGGAATGTAGTGAGCGTACTTCCCGCGCAGCGGTAGTTGAAGCACTGATATTGATATATTTCGTCCACCTCTGTCGAATTATCTCTCATGAATTCGCACAGGTTTCCATAATTCACCGAGCTACCAGAGTCATACTCTTGTACGTAAGGGCGTATCGACGCTCCGGTGGCTTCACCCGATTTCACACAAACTTTGACTCGTTCCACAACACTCCAGTGAGCCAGTTGAATGCGAACGTAGTCGTTTGCGCCCAAATCAACCGAACCGTGTTCTCCTGTGGGATCGCCGTTTGTCACCACGTAAGCTTTCCCGAGCGTCGTCTTCGTAAAATTGTTTGACACCGTCGTCGCCATGTGAAGAGCTAAATCAGCGCTGCGTGTACCATGAGACGCGAGGTTTGGGTTACTCGACGATGCGAATGAGGTGCACACTCTCACGTAAGGCACCCCCACTTGAGAACTTCCGGCCATGACGATACCGCTTAAAGTCGCAATCCACGGTGATTTGAAGTAGTGCGTCGTCGAGACAAAGTCTATTCCTGAACTCGTCTTCGTGCGCACTCGATAGTACCACTCTAGATTAGGTTCTTGTCCAGCTGCAGTGTCCACATACGTGATGGAGGCAAAGTTTACGGCGCATCCTTTGAGCGAGCCCTCAATCATGACGACTGTGTCAAAAATGGACGAAATAGACGTCGACTTTGCTTCTTGTCGTATCACTTCGAATGAAGTTTCCTCCCACGACGTATCTCGAAATGCGAAATGGACACCACTGTTGTCCATCGTAGTCTGAAGATCGATCACAGAACCGTCATAAAACATACCGACAGCGCACACATATTCATCTTTCTTCGACTCAGAGGTGACGAGATTCGCGCAGATGACACGACGCGGCTGCGGAGTTGCGACGATGCGTTGCGCGCACAGCGCGCGATGACCGCACGTGAAGGCATCACCAAACGTCGCCTCGACGACGTTTCCAGAATACACACGTACGTCATCGAACTCGACCGCTTGCGCTCCAAACATTCGGATATTCTTAGTGTATTTCAGGATATCGATGGACCACGTACTGTTTTTGTTCGACAAACCACTTGAATACAGCAGCATGCCGTTGAGATTATTCAGGGCGAACCCGACGTAAGACCACGTACCACACTGAACGCTATCATCGACGCTGAGCTCGCGATTGACGTCGCCGTCACTGTACGCGATGACCAGGTCAAGCTTCTCACCCGATGCTTTTGCGCTCTCTCGCAGAAATAGGTTCAAAAGTTGATACGATCCACCGTAATTACCGTCTAGATATACGATCGACGCTTCCTTCGTATCTGCATTTGATATCTTCGACCCGCAGGGTACGTACATCCAGGTAGCGATGCTCAGATCATGGAGTAACGAAGGGCCTTCGTAGACGTACGTATACGTTCGAGGACAGAAATTCTCAGGACACTGCTTGGTGACTTTTTTTTTGTAGGTATGCGCGCAGTTCCCCATGTTGTTTAACCCAAACGTGCGAGGGGTATCTTCACACCAAGTATCGCAAAAAGTCTGAGTTGCAGACACCGACGGCCTGTCTTCAGCATACCAGTAGCATTTTGACGGACAGGGTGGATACTCTGCGTCGTATATCAAGGTATTGGTTTTTACGGCTTTACCACAGCGTCCCGGGCCGCAATAACATTTTGACTTGCCTAAACTGGCGTCGCTTCCTTCTTCACGCACTGCAGAGGAGAGCAGCGCGCGATCATTTGTCCGTGAAATGACCGGCTTCGACAATTCGCTGGACGCGCTCACGCTTTTCAAACACTTTCCACCGAAACCGTCACTGCACAAACCAATTTCTCGCGGAACGTCGTATGCTCGCAACACTGGTGTCCCTGAACCCGTTTCGATCGATGGAATGTACGAGTCAGAGTCGAGTCGATCAAACAGAAAGCTTGCCACCAGTGACTGTTGCGAGTCAAGAGTAGACCCAGAGACGGGACGTATGTCGTTGATCTCCTTGATCGCGCTCAGACTAGTCGTAGTGCCATTCGCATCCGACAACGGACTATACTCGGGTGGTAAATGAATCGAAGACGGTCGGACGACAAACTTGTCGTAAAGCACACCGTCGACGTACGTGCAAAGATAATCACCGTTGCTGAGCGAATTCTTTGGGTTATATCGCCATGTCGCTCGAACGCTAGATGCTTCGTTGGCACATTTCTTTGTCTTCGTATCTGCTTTTGGATACACCACTTCTTTGTACCAAATCTTTCCTTGACCACTCTCACCGCATCGCAGAGGTTGAACGTCAGCACTCATCAACTGCGATGGAAACAGTTGCAACTTTCCTCCCACAAGTTGGTTCCACTGTTTCAAGATGTATGTATCGGAACTTTGAGCAGTGGCAGCAGCGACAAGTTCTTCGTAAGAGAGCACGCCGTCCTCTGGATTGTTGTCGTATTGTCTGAAAACGGTATCTTTCACCTGATAGATAGAATTTGCCGAACAATCAGCGTTTGCGAATATATCGGCCGTGAGTAGTAAATACTTTGCCACTTCAGCGAACGTGCTGGCTTGCACAGCTGGCCCAAGAGGCATCACATCTTGACAACCACTCGAGACGGTGAAGTTGTGAAGCGTCTCGAAAACGTCCGTCTGCGGTACTCGACTTCCATCTTCATATATGAAATAACACGAAGACGTGATAGTGTACTTCCCCGGTCTAACGCGCCCGTCTTCAGTTGTCATCGGTATTTGTTTCGGGAAAAAGTCGATCCACCGCATGCAAGGTAAGTAATCCCCGTATCCCGCCGCCGAACAGTTTTCGCCCTCGAGTTCAACACGCGCTTCGCAATGCAAGCCCAAGTCATTCACTTCCTTCTCGACCGCTTTCGATACGAAGCAGTCCTCGGCAGTGGCGCATGATTTATGCGAGACGGTGATTTGGAAGTCGATCGATTGCGAAGTGACGATGCGCGCGCCGTTATGGACGGTGACGATGGGGGCGATCGACATCCCGGGTGGCGGCGGCGACGGCGGCGGCGGCGGCGGCGACGGCGGCGGCGGTGATGGGCACGTGTTCTTCTGACATTTCTTGTGAACAGTCTTCGTTGTATATCTCGCGCAATTTCCCAAGTTGTTATATCCGTACGACTGTTTCAATGAAGCGCAGTAAGCGGTGCACCACGTCTGCTCGCCGGTGACCGTTCTACCACCTTTTCCCTTTTTCTGGTCGCTGGGCTCGCTGTTGCACTTCGACGGACACGCCGGGAATGTCGCGTCGTAGATCAGTGTTTCCGTGCTATGTGTGGTGTCGAAATTACCTCCTGGAAATCCCCCTCCTGGAAATCCCGCATAGATCGGCTCTATACAGTCTTTTACCACCACCGTTTCCCCCCAACCGTCGCCGGTGGGGTCGGTGAACGCGCGCGCGCCCGTCGCTCGACGCAACGCCATCGCGACGCACGCGATGACGCACGCGACGCCGGCGCGTCCGCATTCACGCGTTCGCGCGCGCGCGCGTCGCGCCGCGCGTTCGTTCGCGCGCATCGTCGCAGTCACGGCGCCGACGTCCGACGCACCGCGCGACGGTTGGATTAGTGTTCCGATCGGTCGGTCGGTCGGTCGGTCCTCGCGTCGCGTCGTCCTCGCGCGCGCGGCCTCGCGCTGAAGACCGATCGAAACGCACCGTTCGCGCCCGCGTCGGCGCGTTGTGCCGCACGCGCCGCCGACGACGACGGTCGACCGCGCGCAATCATCATCCGACGTGGACATCCGACAAAAGGTCTGCGTGCCGCCCAGACGACGCGGCCAAAGTCTCGGGACACGGCGTTCTCGGGCGTACACTACGAGGATCACGCGTCCGGTGGTGGACACTAAAAAGTGCACGCGTTTTGACCAAAATGCGTACGACTGAAAACGCACAGAGAGGGACTCGTTGGGGAGTCGTGACCCGTCCAGAAGAAAATATCTTCAACTCCGTCGGCGGCGGACGCGGACGCGAATCGAGGCGCGCGCGTCGTCGCGTCGTGGTCGTCGTCGTGGTCGTGGTCGTGGTCGTGGTCGTCATGCGCGCGATGTGAGGGCACAATGAGTCTACCGCGCTCTACTATGGTACTATGGTACACGGCCCGTCGGACGCGCGCGCGCGCGCTCCGCCGGTCTACTTCTCTACCTACTCGAACCTCGCCTCACGCGTGGGTGATCTCGCGATGAGAGCGTCGTAGGCGTCGTACACGCGTTTGAATCGAATCTCGGCGGATGACTTGTCGTTCGCGTGTCGATCGGGATGCCACTTGACGGCTTGTTCGCGATGGGCGGTTTTGAGCGCGTCCCACGTGACGAAGGCGTTCGGTCGTAAACCGAGCGTCTCGCAGTGTTCACACGCGGCGCCCGCGTAAAATCCCTCGGCGGTCACCGCCCGCGCGCGATGGTCGCCGCCGTCGCCGCCCGCGCCCGCGCCCGCGCCTCGCTCGGCGCGGAAAAACTCTCGAAACGCGGCGTCGGCGGCGAAAAAATCGCCGCCGAACGCCGAACGGCGTCCGCCGCGCCGAAGACGCGCCCACGCGTACGCGCGAAACGCGCGCTCGACATCCTCCTTCCTCGCGTCCTCATCACTCGCGCGTCCTCGTCCTCGTCGTCCACCGAACGACGACGCGAACGACGACGCGAACGACGCCGTCGCCGCCGCCGTCCCGCGCCGCCGCTCGCCCGTCACCTCCCACCCGTCGAAATACCCACCTCGAATCTCTCGCCTCCCGCGCGCGCGCCTCGCCCGCGCGCACACCTCCTCCCGCGTCGCCTCCTCGCCCGCCTCCGCGAACCTATACGCGCGCAAACGCCTCTTCGCCTTCGCGCGCTCCGACCGAAACCGCGCGCGTCCGTCGCCGCCGTCATCCTCCGCGACGCCCTCCGCGCCACGACCCCACCGCGACTCCGACTCCGACTCCGACGACGACGTCCCCCCCCGCGCCCGCGCCCCCGTCCACGCGTCCCCCCCCCCTACATCGCCGTCACCACCGCCCGCGCGCATCCACCGCCGCGCGCCCACCGCGCCCGTCGCGCCCG
>Ga0255777_10000678_pt1 | contig 32296 bp, 42 predicted proteins | sample 101ome_15_FD_179975 | JGI IMG/M metagenome (GOLD analysis project Ga0255777, IMG submission 179975) | Coastal salt marsh microbial communities from the Groves Creek Marsh, Skidaway Island, Georgia - 101402AT metaG (version 2) | ecosystem: Environmental > Aquatic > Marine > Intertidal zone >... | reverse complement strand
TAGGGGTCAATCGCGGCTGGGACTCAGTTTGGTTTGCTAAGAAAAAAGATTTTGGTAATTATCTTATACAAGATTTTAAAATTAGAAAATTTATTAAAGAACAAATTGTAAATTCGGGTGTATCTGAAATCATTATCGAGAGATCAGCAAAGAAATGCATTGTTACTATTCACACTTCTAGACCAGGATTTGTTATTGGAAAAAAAGGTGCGGATATAGAAAAAATTAAAAAGAATGTATCTAAAATTACTGGTTCAGAGTCAGCAGTAAATGTCAAAGAAATCAAAAAACCTGAACTAAATGCTTATTTAGCAGCAGAAAATATCGCACAACAATTAGTTAAACGTGTTGCATATCGTAAGGCAATGAAGCGTGCTATGCAATCAGCACTTAAACTTGGCGCGAAAGGTATTAAGGTTATGGTTAGCGGAAGATTAGCTGGTAATGAAATCGCTAGAACAGAGTGGTTAAGAGAAGGCAGTATTCCATTACATACGTTAAGAGCTAATGTTGACTATGCCGAAGCTGAAGCTCTAACTACCTATGGAGTAATTGGAGTTAAAGTTTGGATTTATAAAGGTGAAATTTTTGGTAAAGACTTTGAAAAAGAAAAAATTGAAAAGGTAAAAAATGCTACAACCAACAAGAACTAAATATAGAAAAGCCCATAAAGGCAGAATACATGGTAAAGCAACAAGAGCTGCGACTTTAAACTATGGAGCTTTTGGGTTGAAAGCACTTACACCGGAAAGAGTTCAATCAAAACAGATCGAAGCTGCAAGGGTTGCGTTAACAAGATTTATGAAAAGAACCGGTAAAGTTTGGTTAAGAATATTTCCAAACATTCCTGTGTCGAAAAAACCTACAGAAGTAAGAATGGGTAAAGGAAAAGGTTCACCAGAATTTTGGGTATGTCGAGTAAAACCAGGAAGAATTATATTTGAAGTTGATGGAGTTTCAGAAGAAGTAGCACGGGAAGCTCTTTACAAGGCTTCAGCAAAACTTCCATTAAAAACAAAGTTTATTAAGAGATAATATGGCTAAAAAAGATAAAGAAAAAAAATTAAATAAAGATCAATCTTTGAAAAAGATTCAAGAGTTGAAAAAAGATCTTTATAATTTGCGTTTTAAAAAGATTAATGGGCAAATTGAAAATCCTGCTCAATATAGATTATTAAAAAGAGATATCGCTAGACTTTATTCTGGTTTGAACAAAGGAACAAATGACTAAAAAATTATTACAGGGAAAAGTGGTAAGTGCTAAAAACAATAAAACTATAGTTGTTGAGGTTACTAGAACGTTTAGGCATCCTTTATATCAAAAGGTTTTAAGAAGAAGAAAAAAATATCACGCTCACGATGAACAAAACAAATTTAAAGAAGGAGAAAAAGTTTCTATTATTGAAAGTAAACCAATTTCTAAAAAAAAGCGATGGGAGGCAGTTTATAAATGATACAAGTACAAACAGAATTACTTGTTGCCGATAATACAGGAGCTAAAAGAGTTGAATGTATTAAAGTTTTAGGTGGATCTAAAAGAAGATATGCTGCCGTTGGCGATATAATTGTGATCAGTGTTAAAGACGCAATTCCAAAAGGAAAAGTTAAAAAGGGCGCAGTCCACAAAGCGGTCGTTGTAAGAACTAGAAAAGAAATTTTTAGAGATGACGGTTCAAAGGTTCAATTCGATAATAATGCCGTTGTTTTAACTGATGATAAAGGTGAACCAATTGGCACTCGAATATTTGGACCTGTTACGAGAGAACTTAGAACCAAAGGTCATACTAAAATCATCTCACTAGCACCGGAGGTATTATAATGACTATTAAAAAAGGAGCACAAGTTAAGATTTTAATTGGGAAAGACAGAGGTAAGTCCGGAGAGGTTATTGAAATCAACCGGAGAAGAAATTTATTAAAAGTGAAATCAATTAATATGATTAAAAAACATACAAAACCAACAAAGACGAACAAAGGAGGTATAATTTCTAAAGAAAATTATATCCATATGTCGAATGTTGTGAGTATTGATAAAGCTAAAAAGGAAACAAAAAAAGATGCAAGCAAGGCAAAAAAGTAATTACAAAAAAGATTTTACGGTAAAGTTAAAGGAAAAATTAGGTCTTAAAAACATTAACCAAGTGCCAAAGTGCACCAAGATTGTATTAAATATGGGACTAGGAGAAGACGCCTCTGACTCTAAGAAAGTAAAAGCGTGTCAAGATGATTTAACCCTTATCGCTGGCCAAAAAGCAGTTATTACAAAATTTAAAAAATCTATTTCTAATTTTAAAACTAGAAAAGGAGCTTCAGCAGGAGTTAAAGTAACACTTAGAGATAACAGAATGTACGAGTTTATTGATAGATTAGTAAATATTGCTCTACCTAGGATTAAAGACTTTAAAGGTTTAAGCACAAAAGGAGTGGATAGATTTGGTAACTATTCTTTCGGTATTAAAGAACACATCATTTTTCCAGAAGTCAATTTTGATAAAGTTGATAAAATTAGAGGATTAGATATTTCTATCAGTATCACTAGTCCTTCTAAACAAGCAAGTATAGAATTATTAAAATCATTTAACTTTCCATTACAGGAGAAAATTAATTAAGGATTATTATGGCTAAAACAAGTGCAATTCAAAGAAATTTAAAAAGAATTAAAATGAGCAATCGTTATTTTAATAAAAGAAAAAAATTAAGAGCGATTATTAAAAATAAAAAATTACCTTTAACTGAAAGATTTGCTGCTCAATTAAAATTGAATAAACTACCAAAAAATTCTTTAAAAATTAGAGTAAGAAACCGTTGTGAAATAACTGGAAGACCACACGGAGTTTATAGAAAACTAAAAATATCTAGAATAGCTTTAAGACAAATGGCTTCTTCTGGAAAAATTCCAGGAATGATTAAATCAAGTTGGTAAGGAGAAAAAATGGCTTTAAGTGATCCAATTGGAGATTTGTTTGCAAGAATAAGAAACGCGCAGATGCGTAGCTTAAACTTTATTGAAGTTCCGGCTTCAAATTTTAGATTAAGAATTTTAGAAGTTTTAAAAAATGAGGGCTATATCATTAACTACTCAACTTCAGAGACTGATAATAAAAAGACAATTAAAATAAATTTAAAGTATTACGAAGGTACCCCAGTTATTAGAGAAATAAAAAGAATATCTAAACCTGGAAGAAGAGTTTATTCAAAAGCATCTAGTATTCCTAAAATTTTAAATGGTCTTGGGGTTGCAATTTTATCTACTCCTAAAGGCGTCATGTCAGATACAGAAGCTAGAAAAAATAATCTTGGTGGAGAAATTATTTGTAGGGTATTTTAATGTCAAAAATAGGTAAAAAAAATATTGTTATTCCAAAAGACTCAACTGTAAAAGTTGAAAATATGAATGTTTTAGTCTCAGGACCTAAAGGTTCTAAGCAATTAAGTATTAATGACAAGATATTTTCTGCCAAAGTTAATGAGAAAAATGAGTTTGAAATTAAACCAATAAATAAAACTGTAGATAAAAATACAAAAATTATGTGGGGTACTTTTAGAAGTCTCATAAATAATGCCATTCTAGGAGTGAGCAGAGGTCATGAAAAAACTTTAGATATATCTGGCGTTGGTTTCAGAGTTAGTCAAAAAGGTGAAAATTTAGTTTTTCAATTAGGTTTTAGTCATGATGTTAATTACAAAGTTCCGAAAGACTTAAAAGTTGCTATAGAAAAACAAACCACAATTAAAATATCAGGTGTCGATAAAGAATTAGTTTCAAAAGTTGCTTCAGATATTAAAGCTTTAAAACCAGTTGAACCTTATAAAGCTAAGGGTATCAAAGAAAAAGGTCAATTTGTTTTAAGAAAAGAAGGAAAAAAGAAATAATGAGACTTAATAAAAAAGAAAAAAGAGTTATAAGAAATAGATCAAAATTAAAAAAAGTTAATTATTCTGGTATTAGAGTGAGTGTTAACAAATCTCAAAAAAATATATTTGCTCAAGTTATCAATGATAACTTAAATAAAACTATTGTTTCAGCTTCAACGCTTGAAAAAAGTTTTAAATCCTCAAAAGGAAAAAAAACGGAAATGTCAGTAAAACTTGCTGAAATATTAGCTAAACGGGCAATAGAAAAAAAAATTACTGCCGCAGTGTTTGATAGAGGTGGATATAAATACCACGGTATTATCAAAGTGTTTGCAGAAACTTTAAGAAAACAAGGGATGAAAATATAAAATGGAAAATGAATTTATAGAAAAATTAGTAGCAATTAACAGGATTACAAAAGTTGTTAAAGGTGGAAGAAGATTTGGTTTCGCAGCCTTGATAGTTGTTGGTAATCAGAAAGGTAAAATCGGCATTGGCCAAGGAAAATCTAAACAAGTTCCCGATGCTATTAAAAAAGCCACTGAGTCAGCAAAAAGAAGTTTAATCAAAGTTGCTTTAAAAGATGGAAGAACGTTACACCATGATGTAAGAGGCAGAAATGGTTCTGGCAAGGTATTACTAAGAACTGCTCCCGTAGGAACAGGTATCATTGCTGGTGGTCCGATCCGGGCTATTTGTGAAGTTCTAGGTATACAAGACATCGTGGCAAAATCATTAGGTTCTGCTAATCCGTACAACGTAGTTAAGGCTTGTATCGATGCTCTAAGTAATCAAACTTCTCCGAAAATACTTTCAGCAATAAGAGGTAAAAAAATTAATGAAATTGTTGCTAGCAGGGAAAATTAAAAATGAATTTAAATAATTTAATTAAAACCAATAAAAAGAAAATTAGACCTGGTAGAGGTATCGGTTCTGGAAAAGGTAAAACTTCAGGTAGAGGTCACAAAGGTCAAAAATCCAGAAGAGGTGTAGCAATAAAAAGTTTTGAAGGTGGACAAATGCCATTATTTAGAAGATTACCTAAAAGAGGCTTTAATGCGATTAAAAATAACGAATTAACGGCTGAAGTAAATTTAAGTTTTTTACAAACTTTAGCCGATAATAAAAAAATAGATACAAAAAATAGTATTGATCTTGAAAGTTTAAAAAAATCAAAATTAATATCAAAAAAATATACCAAACTTAAAATACTTGGTGGCGGTGAGTTAAAAAGTAAATTTAACATAGTTTCTGATTTTGTTTCAAAAAGCGCACAACAAAAAATAGAAAAATCTGGCAGTATCTTAAAACTAATTACAAAGAGTAGTTAAACTTATGTCTAATGAAAATTTAGGTAATTCATTATCAGCATCGAGTGATTTAACTAAACGAATTCTTTTTACATTATTAATTTTGTCAATTTATCGATTAGGTACATATATTCCGCTACCAGAGATAGATCCACAAGCACTACAACAAATCATGTCGACTAAACAACAAGGTTTATTGGGAATGTTCAATATGTTTTCTGGTGGAGCAGTGCAAAGAATGGCAATATTTGCTTTAGGTATAATGCCTTACATATCTTCTTCGATTATTGTTCAATTATTAACTGGAGTATCAGATTATTTTAAAAATTTAAAAGAACAAGGTGAAATAGGTAGAAAGAAGATCACCCAAATCACAAGATACGGAACAGTTTTAATTGCAGCCTTTCAAGGGTATGGTGTTGCTGTTGGCTTAGAGAACGCGGGTAACATTGTAATTGATCCAGGTTTATATTTTAGATTTATTACTACAGTTACACTTGTGGCTGGTACTACTTTTTTAATGTGGTTAGGTGAGAGAATTACCTTAAATGGAATTGGAAATGGAATTTCTTTAATTATCTTTTCGGGAATTGTAGCAGAAATTCCAAGAGCTTTAGCTTCTACATTTGAGTTAGGTCGAACAGGGGCACTATCGGCTGTCATGATTGTTGGAATTTTTGTTTTAATAATTTTAACAGTTTTATTTATTGTTTTTTTTGAAAGAGCGTTAAGAAAAATTTTAATTAATTATCCACGAAGACAAGTTGGTAACAAAGTTTATGGGGGTGAGTCTTCTTATTTGCCGTTGAAATTGAATACAGCAGGAGTTATCCCAGCGATTTTTGCTTCAGCACTACTTTTACTTCCAATTACTTTAACTAATTTTGGTTTAGCGGAGTCAGATGCCTTTTTAAATATTTCTTCAATGTTTACCCAAGGACAACCTCTTTATATGTTACTTTACGGATCAGGTATTATATTTTTTTCTTTTTTTTATACATCGATAGTTTTCAACCCTAAAGAAACATCTGAAAATTTAAGAAAATATGGTGGCTATATTCCAGGCATTAGACCAGGTGATAGAACAGCTGAATATATTCAAACAATTTTAATTAGACTAACAACAGTTGGCTCTATTTATTTAGCATTTATTTGCTTATTACCTGAATTTTTAATTTCTAAATATCCAATTCCTTTTTACTTAGGTGGAACATCGATTTTGATTGTTGTAGTTGTGGCATTAGATACAGTTAATCAAATTCAAACACGTATTATGAGCGCTCAATACGAGTCTCTGTTAAGAAAAACCAAGTTTGGTAAATAACCTACATGAATATTATTTTATTTGGACCACCGGGAGCTGGCAAAGGAACGCAATCAGACTTTTTAGTGAGCAAATTTCAGCTCTTTAAATTATCTACGGGAGATTTATTAAGAAATGAGATATCTAAAAAAACTGAACTAGGAAAAAAAATAGAAAATATAGTCAATACAGGAAAATTAGTTTCAAATGACATTATTGATAGTTTAATTGAATCTGTAGTTTCTAATCCTCAATATTTAAATAAAATTATTTTTGACGGCTACCCTAGAAATCTTGAACAAGCACAGAGTCTGGATAAACTTTTAAAGAAGTTTAATCAAAAAATACATTTAGTTTTAAGTCTCGAAGTTTCTCTACAATCTGTGATTAAAAGAATTACAGGTAGAGCCATTTGTAAAAAATGTGGAAAAATTTATAATGAATTTTTTAATCCTCCACCAGCGAATACAGATTGTTGCAAAGGTGACAATCTTCAAAAAAGAAAAGATGATAATGAAAAAGTTGTCACGTCTAGATATGAAACCTATCAAAATTTAACTGAGCCGATACTTAAACATTATGAAGGCTCTGGCATAGTAAAAAAACTGGATGGAAATTTAGAAATAAAGCAAATAATGGGACAAATCAGCAAATATATTGAGGGGTTACGGGGTTGACTTTGAGAGATAATCTCATATAAGTATGCCCATAATTAATCCAGGAAACTATGGCCAGAATAGCCGGTATTAACATTCCGCAAAATAAGTTAGTCAACGTTGCTTTGACTTATATTCATGGTATTGGTCTCAATACCTCAAATAAAATTTGTTCTAAATTAAATATTTCCACCACGACCCGAGTAAATCAACTCACAGAAGATCAAGTTCTAAAAATAAGAGAATTTATTGATGCTAATTATAAAGTTGAAGGAGATTTAAGAAGAGAAGTCTCTATGAACATAAAAAGACTTGTAGACTTAGCTACTTATCGTGGAAGCAGACACAAAAAAAAATTACCTGTTAGAGGACAAAGAACTCACTGTAATGCTAGAACAAGAAAAGGAAAAGCGATTGCCATTGCGGGCAAAAAATTAACGCCATTAAAGAAATAAATAAATGAGTAAAGAAAAAATATCAAATAAACAAACTAAAACTGACGAGAAAGTTTCAACACAAACTGAAAAACCAAAAATTAAGAAAATTAAAAAAGTTAAAAAAGATATTTTAAATGGAAAAGCATTTGTTTACTCCACATTTAATAATACAATTATCTCGATTGCTGATGAAAATGGTAATGTTGTTTCATGGTCATCAGCTGGCTCTAAAGGTTTCAAAGGATCTAGAAAATCGACTCCATACGCAGCACAAGTAGCAGCAGACGATGCTGGCGGGAAAGCTTATGAAATGGGTATGAGAAGTTTATCGGTTCAAGTTAAAGGTCCAGGGTCGGGTAGAGAAACTGCATTAAGAGCATTACAATCAAAAGGTTTTAAAATTACTTCTATTATCGACACGACACCAATGCCGCATAACGGAGTTCGACCACCAAAAAAAAGGAGAGTATAATTCAATGAGTCAAATTAATATAAATGATAAAAATTGGAAAACTTTAATTAAACCCAACAAAATTAATATTACTAGTAGCGATGATAAAGCAGTTGCTAAATTAGTTGCAGAACCTTTAGAGAAAGGTTTTGGTCTTACAATTGGAAATTCACTAAGAAGAATTTTATTATCTTCTATTCAAGGTGCTGCAGTAACAGCAATTCAAATTGATGGAGTGTTACATGAGTTTTCATCAATCAAAGGTGTTAGAGAAGATGTCACAGACATTGTATTGAATGTTAAAAATTTAGCAATTAGATCTACTTCAAATACAGATAAAAAAATTATATTAGATGTAAAAGGTCCAAAAGAAGTAAAAGCAAAAGATATTACTTTAGTTCCTGAAGTTGAAATTCTTAACCCTGAACAAACAATTTGTAATTTAGATGAAAATACCAATTTTCATATGGAATTAATTGTGAGCACAGGGAAAGGTTATGTATCAGCAAATAAAAACAAAAATGATGATAGTCCACTTGGTTTAATTGCAATTGACTCTTTATTTAGTCCAGTTAAAAAAGTTTCATACTCTGTTGACACTACACGATCTGGTAGTGCACTTGACTACGATAAACTGATAATGACGGTAGAGACTAATGGCACAGTTGATGCAGAAGATGCTATCGCGTATTCAGCTAGAATCTTTCAGGATCAATTAGGAATTTTTGTAAATTTTGAAGATCCACAAGAAATAGTTCAAGAAACAAAAGTCGTTGAACCTCAGTTTAACAAAAATCTACTTAAAAAAGTTGATGAATTAGAATTGTCAGTAAGATCTATGAATTGTCTTAAAAATGATAATATTATTTATATTGGTGATCTTGTTCAAAAAACTGAACCGGAGATGTTAAGAACTCCTAACTTTGGTAGAAAATCATTAAATGAGATTAAAGAGGTTTTAAGTACGATGTCATTATATTTAGGAATGGAAATACCAAACTGGCCTCCAGACAATATTGCTGAATTATCAAAAAAACTAGAAGATAATAATTATTAATTTATGCGACATAGATTAGGTTATAGAAAGTTAAATCGAACTAGCGAACATAGAAAAGCTTTGTTTAAAAACATGCTTAATTCTTTAATTAAATACGAACAAATTATAACTACATTGCCCAAAGCAAAAGAACTTAAGCCGCAGATTGATAAGGTAATTACAATCGGTAAAACGAGTAACTTAAGTAACAAAAAAAGACTTTTTTCAAAATTACAAAATAAATTATCAGTAGATAAAGTTTTTAATGAACTGTCTGGAAGATACAGCAAAAGAAATGGTGGTTATTGTAGAGTGTTGAAAGCTGGTTTTCGAACTGGTGATGATGCCCCGATGGCAGTTATTGAACTAGTGGATAGAAATCCAGAAGCAAAAAAAGTGGATGTTCCAAAAAAAGTAGATGAAAAAAATGCTGAGAAAGCAAAAACCCCTCCAGCTGTTGAAAGTAAAGAAACTACTAAAAAAAAATCTAAAAAATAATTTAAATGTTTAAGACTTTTGTTGTCAGTAAAGAATTTGACAACACAAGAATTGATAAATGGTTTAAAAATCAAGTTAAAGATATCCCAAATTCATTAATACAAAAGTTTATTAGAACTAAAAAAATTAAGTTAAATGATAAAAAAACAACCTCCTCTATACGTGTAAAATATCAAGATAAAATAACAATTTTCAATCTAGAAAATATTGAAAATCGTACCGTCAAGTTTAAAAAAAAATATGTTTCAAGTCCCGCTGAGCAAGATGAACTATTAAAAGTTGTTGAAGATAATAAAAATTTTATAGTTCTAAACAAACCTGCTGGTCTACCCACTCAATCTGGAACAAAAGCATTAAGAAATTTAGTAGATATATTAAAAACTAGTAAATATTTTAGTGAGGACAAACCTTTTATTGTCCATAGACTAGATAAAGAAACTTCAGGCATCATCTTATTTGCAAAGAATCGTAAGTACGCACAATTATTTACCTCATTATTTAGATTACGTAAAATACATAAGACATATCTTGCGATTTGCAATAACCAGTTTAATAGCAATGAAAAAAATTTAAAAGATAATCTTATCTACTATGAAAAAAACAGACAAATAATTCAAAAAGCTGAAACCACAGTTAATGTTCTTGATAGCAATACTAAGTATTCTTTATTAGAATTAAATCCAATTACCGGGCGAAAGCACCAATTACGTAAACAATTAGCGGTTCGCGATTGTCCAATAGTCGGAGATAATAAGTATAACGTTAAGTATAAAAATTCTAACTTTAAACATTTAATGCTACATGCTTATTCACTTAAATTTAAAATTAATGAACGTAAATATTCTTATTATATTTCGCCGGATGAGAATTTTTTGCATTTATTGAAAAAATATAATTTTAAATTAAATAAATTCTTTTAAAAAACAATCTTTTAAATTTTTATTTATACTTTTAATTTTAAGAGTGGTAACTTTTTCTAGTGAGGTAATTTTATTATTGTCCAGACCACATGGGTTTATTTTTTTATAATCAGCTAAATTATTATCGATATTTATTGAGCATCCATGGTAAGCAATCCATTTTTTTACTCTAACTCCAATAGCTGATATTTTGTTTCCTTTAACCCAAATCCCTATATTTTGTCGGTCAGCTTTACCCTGTACATTATATAATTTAAGAAATTTTATAATGGCGTTTTCAACTTTAGTTATCAGTGTTCTAATATTTTTACCTCGATTATTTAGATTTAATACAAAATAAATTATTTTCTGTCCTTTATTATGCAATGTAATTTTGCCCCCTCGATTAGTAGATATTATTTTGATTTTATCTGATAGAATATCTTGCTTACTTGCTCTAACGCCTGAAGTATAAATTAAGGGATGTTCTAATATCCATATTAATTCAGGTTTTTTTTGATTTAGCACATCATTTACGCGGTTTTCTAATAATCTCAAAGCTTTTGGATATTCAACAGGTTTGGTGCTTATTTTAAATTCTATACTCATTTAGTTTGAATTTTAACATTAGATCAGCTATTAGTCTCAGAAAATAACAATATAATTTTATGAGTTTATTAAAGTCTATAGGAAATAAAAAAGTTAACTTTGATTTTAACAAAGATTTTATCACTATCTTTAGTGATAAGATTAAGGCTAACGACTCTCATTTTATCAATCAATCTTTAAAAGAACTGCATCCTTCAGATACCGCAAATTTAATTGAAAATTTATCAAGCGAGATCCGTGCGAAACTCATAGAAATTGAGGCTTTTACGATAGAACCAGAAATTTATATTGAGCTAAATGAGTCTATTCAAAGTGAAGTTTTACAAATCTTATCTTCAGAAGCTATTGCTAAAATAATTAAAAGATTAGAATCTGATGATGCTTTAAAATTAATATCCAATTTAGAATTAGCAAGAAAAGATCAAGTACTAGACAAGTTACCACCAAAAGATCGTTTTTTATTAGAAGAGGGATTAAGTTACCCAGAAGACTCTGCCGCCAGAATTATGCAAAGGGAATTTACTGCAGTTCCAAGCGAGTGGACAGTAGGGCAAACAATCGATTATCTAAGAGAAAGCAAAGAACTACCTGATGAATTTTTAGAAATTTTTGTAGTAGACAATGATTTTAAACCTATTGGTATTGTTCCATCATCGCGAGTTTTAAGAACTCCTCGAGAGTCAAAAATGAATTCTATCATGCGTGAAATGCCAGTTCTTATTTCAGTCAACATGGATAAAGAAGAGGTAGGACATGCTTTCGAAAATTACAACTTAGTTTCTGCTGGAGTTGTAAATAAAAATAATAAATTAGTAGGAATGATCACCGCCGATGACGTTGTTACGGTTGTTCAGGAAGAAGCAGAAGAAGACGTTTTAAGATTAGCGGGAGTAGGTGATGAAGAAATTACTGACTCAGTTATGATGAAAACTAAAAAAAGATTTAACTGGTTATTGATTAATCTCTTTACCGCTTTACTTGCCACGTGGGTTATAAGTTTATTTGGTGCTTCTATTGAGCAAATGGTGGCATTAGCATTTTTAATGCCAATTGTAGCATCAATGGGAGGTAACGCAGGTATGCAAACTTTAGCAGTTACTATTCGTGCTATTGCAAACCAAGAATTATCATCAGGAAATATTGGCAAAGTAATTTCAAAAGAATTTATTATTGGAGTATTAAACGGGATTATTTTTGCAGTTATCTCAGCTGTAATTGTGGAACTTTGGTTTAAAGACATGAGACTGTCCTTGTTGATTGGTATTGCCATGGTAGTCAACATGATCGTAGCTGGTTTATTTGGGATTTTAATTCCTGTTACACTTAAAAAAATGAATATCGACCCTGCATTAGCTTCAAGTGTATTTGTTACAACGATTACAGATGTGATTGGATTTCTAGCATTTTTAGGGATCGGCTCGATAATATTTTTAGTTTAATTTAATATTATCAATCAATCGAGTTTGCCTGATATAGTAAGCGATAAATAATCTTGTTTCGTTTTTAATCTTAATTTTTTCAATATAATCGATTTTTTTGATACCTAGTTTGTTTAGTTGAAATTTTATTTCTTTTAGAGAATTTTTACCCATCATTTTTTTAATAGTTTTAAAAACAATGCCTGCTAAATTAAATTGACTTTTGCTCAGACTTTTATTTCTTGAAGAATAAGCTAATCCGTTTACTTCCCTGATAGTTTTACAAGGAATTACTTTAGTTTTAATATTATTTTTTTTAATATGCTCTTTTATTAAAATAAGTTGTTGATAATCTTTTTCACCTAAAAAAATATACTTTGGACTAACTATTTCCAAAAATCTGTTCACTACATTAATTACTCCTCTGAAGTGTCCGGGTCGATATTTACCACATAATTTTTTAGCAAATTTTGATAAATATATTGGTTTTATTGTTCTAAAATTAAATATCTGATTATACGTCGGTAAAAAGACATATTTTACTTTATTTCTTTTTAAAATTTTTAAATCTTTTTTTAAATTTCTTGGGTACTTATTAAAATCTGATTTTGAATTAAATTGTTTAGGATTAACATAAATTGAGACCAATATATTTTTTGATTTTTGCTTAGCTTGTCTTATTAGGTATTCATGTCCTTTGTGTAGGCCACCCATTGTTGGGACAAATGACACTATGGAGTTCTTAATGAGATTTTTAAGTGTATATTTATCTTTAATTATAATCATTTTTTGTTTAATTATAATAATTAATAATATCTAATGATAAAACAAGCAATCATACCTTTAGCTGGTCTTGGTACGAGAATGTTACCATTAACAACAGTTATTCCAAAAGAATTATTACCTATAAATGGCAAGCCAAACTTAGAATACATACTCGACGAATGCATTGAAGCCGGCATCAAGGAGTTTATCTTTGTTATCTCTAAGAAAAAAGAAAATATAAAAAAATATTTTTATAATGACCAATTTTACCAAAAGATAATTAAACAAAAAAAAGATAAAAGAATTAAACAAATTTACACTAAGATAAAAAAATATAAAAAAATGATTAAATTTGTTTATCAGAATTCTCCCAAAGGAACTGGTGATGCAATATTAAAATGTAAAAATTATATTAAAGGGAATTATTTTTTGATGCTTTTTCCGGATGATTTAATTATTAACCAAAACTGTTCTAAGGAGATGGTCAGGTTGCATAAAAAAACTAAAGGGGCAGTAATAGCTACTAAAACAGTAAATAGGAATAGCGTTTCAAGATGGGGAATATTGGCTCCAAAAAATAAAAAAAAGAACACTTTTCAGATTTATGATGTTGTTGAAAAACCAAAGAAATCACAAGCACCGTCAAATTTTGCCATCATTGGTCGTTATATCTTGCCTAAAAAAATTATGAAATATTTAAAAAATTTAAAACCAGGACAAGGTAAAGAAATTCATATTACCGATGCAATCAGAAAGTTGATCAAGCAAGGTGATAAATTTCATGGTAATATTTTTAAAGGAAAATATTTAGATTGCGGAACTATTACGGGTTATATTAATTCAGGAAATCAAATTTATAAACAGAAGTAAATATGCATAAACTATGTATGATAGGTACTGGGTACGTTGGTCTAGTTAGTGGCGTATGTTTTGCTGATCTGGGAAACCAAGTTATTTGTGTTGATCAAGATAAAGAGAAAATAAAAAAGTTAAGATATGGAATTTCACCAATCTACGAACCAGGTTTAGATGAAATTTTAAAAAAAAATATTAATGATAAACGGATTCAATTTACTGATAATTTAAGTGAAGCAGTCAAACAATCAGATATTATTTTTTTATGTGTGGGCACACCCAACAAAAAAAATTCATTAGATGTTAACTTATCATATGTCTTTAAAGCAGCTAAAGAAGTTATTAAAAATAGCAAGTCTCACAAAATTATTGTAACCAAATCTACGGTTCCAGTTAGTACTGGCGATCAGATAGAAAAATTAATAAAAAAAAAGAAAATTAGTGTAATTTCCAATCCAGAATTTTTAAGAGAGGGTGAGGCCATTAGAGATTTTCGTTTTCCAGATAGAATAGTTATTGGTTCTAATGAAAGTAAAGCCACCGAGATTATGAGATCTCTTTACACTCCTTTAATTAACAAAGGGGCAAAGTTTTATGTGACAAATAGAAGAGGTGCAGAATTAATCAAATATGCCTCTAATGCATTTTTAGCTACCAAGATAAGTTTTATTAATGAGATTGCTAATTTGTGTGAAAAATCGGGAATAAATGTTGAAGATGTAGCACTCGGAATTGGTAGCGATAATAGAATTGGAAGTCGATTTTTAAGAGCTGGTCCAGCCTACGGTGGTTCATGCTTTCCTAAAGATACAAAAGGATTAGTGGCAACTGGTAAAAAATTCAAAACAGATCTATCAATAGTTAATAGTGTTATTAAATCTAATGAAAATCGAAAAAAATTCTTACTAGAGCGAATTCCAAAAATTTTAGGCAGGGTAAAAGGAAAATCAATTACATTTTTAGGTGTTACTTTCAAACCTAATACTGATGATATGAGAGACTCAAATAGTTTAATTATGATCCCATATTTAAGTAAAAAAGGGGCTCGTATCAAATATTACGACCCAACAGGAGAAAAAAAAGAATTCAAAAAAATTAAAAATGTTGAGTATGCATTTTCTGTTAATCAAGCTTGCATGAATGCAGATTTAATTGTTTTGCATACTGAATGGGATGAATTTAAAGCAATTGAATTTAATACTTTAAAAACAAAAAAAACATGTAAAGTTTATGATCTGAGAAATTTATTTGATTACAAAGAAATGAAAAAGAAGAAAATCAAATATTATTCGGTAGGTCGACCTAATCTTAATTAATTTCAAAAATAGACTCAACTTCAACTGCAGCACCGAGCGGTAAAGAATTTGTACTAATGGCTGCTCTAGCATGTATACCTTTATCACCAAAGACATTAACTAAAAGATCTGACGCTCCGTTTATCACCTTAGGTTGGTCAATAAAATCATCTGAAGAGTTCACATAACCTGTAATTTTTATACATTGTTTAACTTTGTTAAGATCACCATCACAAGCTTCTTTTACTTGAGCCAGTATATTAATACAGCATACTTTAGCTGCTTCTTGGCATTGTTCCAGAGACAAATCTTTACCAGCTTTACCTTTGATTAAAGTCCCATCTGCCTTGAAAGAAACTTGACCTGAAACAAATAATAAGTTCCCACTTTTTTTATAAGCACTATAGGACCCAACGGGTTTAGGAGCTTTCGGTAAATTGATGCCAAGTTTTTTTAAATTATCTTCAATCATCTTTTGCTTTTCTTTTTTGACTTATCATACTCTCTTCTTTTTTCAATAAGGATCAGCGCTTCTTCCATTGTAAGTTCATTTGGATCTTTGTCTTCAGGGATAGTCGCGTTTAAGGATTTATACTTAATATAAGGGCCATACTGACCTTTCATAACTTTAACCGGTTTTTTATCTTCAGGATGTTCGCCTAAATTTTTAATTTCTGAAGAGGAAATTCTTCCAGGTTTAGCTTCTGAAATTAAAGTGATTGCTCGGTTTAAACCAATAGTAAATAAATCTTCCACCGTTTCTAATCGTGCTGATTTATTGGAACATTTTAAATAAGGACCAAATCGTCCTATGTTAACAGTGATGTCTTCATTAAGATCTGGATGTTTACCTAAAACTTTTGGCAATGAGCATAAATACTTTGCTTTTTCTAAATTCACATTTTCAATACTTAAACCTTTAGGAATGGAAACATTTTTTAAATTTTCATTTTCTTTTTTCTTTTTTGATTTTCTTTTGGGTTTTTCATCTTTAACTTCAGGTACAATCTCGTATTGTAAATAAGGTCCAAATCTTCCATTTTTGAGAAAAATATCTTTGCCCTGATCGTTTTGCCCAATAAGTTTTGGTTCGGACAGGTTTAACATTTGTGAAGCTTTAGCTTTAGACAGAGGTCTAGTAAATTTGCAATCAGGGTAATTTGAACATCCAATAAAAGCACCTCCTCGAAAGCTGTTTTTAAGACTTAAAGTACCCGTACCACAAGCTTTACATGCTCGATCAATCTGATCGTTTTTATCTTTATCAAAGACTAAGTCACCCAAACTCTCGTTTAACATGTCTAAAACTTCACGAGTTCTAATTTCTTTAACTGAACCAACATTTGAATAAAAGTCTTTCCAAAAATTTTGTAATACTTTGATATAATCCTCTTTTCCACTAGTTATATCATCTAATTGATCCTCTAAGTTTGCCGTAAAATTGTAATCAACATATTTAGCAAAAAGTTTTTCTAAAAAAGCAGATAAAAGTTTGCCTCGATCGGTTGGATGGAATCGCTTATTTAAAAGTTCGACATAATTTCTAGTTGAGAGCACCGAAATAATACTTGCATAAGTCGAAGGACGACCGATACCAAGTTCTTCTAATTTTTTAACTAAACTAGCTTCAGAATATCTAGGGGGAGGATTTGTGAAATGTTGTTCATCAATTATTTCCTTAATGTTAACTGTGTCTCCAATTTTTACAGCTGGCAGAACATTTTTGGCATCATCGTCGTTATCAGGTAAAGTATAAACTTTCAAAAATCCATCAAATTTCATTACAGAACCGCTTGCATTAAAAGCAACCGAGCCATCATCTGAAGCGATTTGAATTGAACTTCTATCAAATTCAGCAGGATTCATTTGTGAAGAAAGGGCACGTGACCAGATTAAATCGTAAAGTTTAAGCTGATCGGTACTTAGATATTTTTTTAATTCATCAGGTTTTTTTTGAATATCAGTAGGTCGGATTGCTTCGTGAGCTTCTTGAGCATTTTTAGCTTTCTTACCCGCATAACTATTAGGAGTTTCTGGTAAATAATTTTTACCGTAATCATTTTCAATAAATTTTCTAAAATCAGCTACGGCTTCTTTGGAAATATTGGTTCCATCTGTTCGCATATAAGTTATTAAACCAATAGTATCTCCATCAATATCTATTCCTTGGTATAACCTCTGAGCTATTTGCATTGTACGTGAAGCGCCAAATCCATATTTACCTGAAGCGGTCTGTTGTAGAGTTGAAGTAGTAAATGGAGCTAATGGATTTCGTTTATAAACTTTATTAGTAACATCTTTAATTGTATATTTTTTATTTTTTATTATTTCAGCTGCTTTATTAATTGAGTCTTTATTCCTAAAAGTAAATCTTTCAATTTTATTGTTTTCATAAACATTGATTTTAGAATTAATTATATTAGAGGAAGAATCTTGAAAATTAATATTTAAACTCCAGTACTCTTCAGGTTTAAAAGATTCTATTTCGTGTTCTCGTTCGGTGATTAGTTTTAAAGCAACAGACTGAACTCTGCCAGCAGACTTAGATCCTGGCAGTTTCGTCCATAAAATTGGTGAGATATTAAAACCGACTAAGTAATCTAAAGCTCTACGAGCGAGATAAGCATTAACTAATGTGTCCTCAATTTCTCGTGGATTGTTAATACCGTTGAGAACAGCATTCTTTGTGATCTCATTAAAGACAACTCTCTCTAATTTTTTACCTTTGAGTAATTTTTTGTCCTCTAAAACTTTTTTAACATGCCAAGCAATCGCTTCGCCTTCACGGTCTGGGTCAGTCGCTAAGATAATTTTATCACTGTCTTTTGCCGCATCAGTAATTTCTTTTAAATATTTTTTTGAAAAGGCATCTAATTCCCATTGCATTTCAAAATTTTTTTCTGGATCTACTGATCCATTTTTAGATGGCAAATCTCTAATGTGTCCATAACTTGCTAAAACGATATAATCTTTTCCCAAATATTTATTTATAGTTTTAGCTTTAGCTGGACTTTCGACCACGACGAGGTTCATGATGTCTATCTTTAGTTGAATAAACTAAGATTTGTCAAATTAATTTAATTCAGTGAACAAAAAAACGTTGAATTTAAAGATTAATTTTATTTTCAGTACCAGCTTTTAAGCGTCCAATATTAGTTTTGTGGCTGTACATGATAAGTACAAAAAATAAAAATAAGATGACGGATTGATCTAAACCTTTTAAAAAAATATTTACTATCAAAACAATAAAGGTTGAGACTAATGAAGCTAGTGATACAAATTTTGATATAAAAACAATAACTAACCAGCTAACAATAAACACCAGCGGTAATAAAATATTGAATGCAAATAAAATTCCTAAGTATGTTGCTACACCTTTACCACCTTTAAATTTTAACCAGATTGGAAATAGGTGTCCTAAAAAAACTAACAGGGCAGATAAAAAAATGTAATCTTGGTAATATTTCATCGTAACTAGAACAGCGATGTAACCTTTAAGACCATCTAAGATTAAAGTTAAGAGACCTAATAGCTTACCACCCGTTCTTAATACGTTAGTCGCTCCAATATTTCCCGAGCCAGATTGCCTAATGTCTTGTTTTAAAAATATTTTTGCTAAAATAAGTCCAAATGGAATCGATCCTGCTAAGTAGGAATATAAACCAACAGTTAAAATTTCTTGCATTAGTCGTTAAATACTAGTTGACCTTTTAGAAATGTCATTAAAATTTTTCCTTGAAGGGTTTTATTCTCAATTGCTGCATTTTTTGACTTTGATTTAAGATTATTGGCATCAACCTTCCAGGGCTTATCAAGATCAAATACACAAATATCAGCATCAGAACCAACTTTTAAGGTTCCTTTGTTAATTTTTAGAATTTTAGCAGGGTTAATTGTAATTAGTTCTATCAGTTTAGATAGTTCGATCGATTTATTATGATAAAGTTCAAGTGCCAAAGGTAATAGGGTCTCAACCCCGATTGATCCAGTAGCGGCTTGAGCAAATGGTAGTCGCTTACTTTCTTCGTCTTCAGGTTTATGAGCAGAAACAATCACATCAATCAATCCAGATTTGATAGCATCGACTAAAGACTTCCTATCATCTTCGGATCGAAGAGGTGGTGAAAATTTTAAGAATGTTTTAAAGTCACCAATATCGTTATCATTTAAAGATAAATGATTAATCGATACTCCTGTAGTAAATTTTTTACCATTTTTTTTATTTTTCTTTATGACCTCGACTGATTTTTGCGAGGAGATCTGATTTATATGATATCGGCATGGATATTCTTCTAATAAAGTAAGGTCTCTCTCAATAATTATTTTCTCTGCAATTGAAGGAATGCTTTGTAAACCTAATCGAGTAGCCATTTCTCCTTCATTGATACATCCCGCTTTAGAAAGTTCATAATCTTCAACATGTTGCATTATTAGAACACCCATGTCAGAAGCATAATCCATAATTCGAGACATAATTTCAGTGTTCTGCACTGCTTGATAAGGATCGGTAAAACCAATTATCCCTTTCGCAGCAAGTAAACCGAATTCGACCATTTCCTTTCCTTGCATTTCTCTAGTTAGACATGCCGCTGGAAAGATATTGAGGTTTGATTTGTCTCTTCCTCTTCTAATAATGAAATCCACCATGGATACATTATCAATTAAGGGCTTAGTGTTAGGCATTGTGACTACTGATGTGACACCACCTGCTAATGCTGCTTGAGTTAATGTTCTAAAGTTTTCTTTATATTCATAGCCCGGTTCACCAACAAAGACATTCATGTCAACAATACCAGGGATGGCAACTTTTTTGTTGCAGTCAAATTCTTCAGTTTTAGCTGATGATTTGGAAACTTTAACGTTTTTTCCGATGTCTTTTATTTTCCCATTAGCATCAATTAGGATAGCACCAACGTCATCCATTTTTTGAGCTGGATCGATAATTCTACAATTTTTTAATATCTTTTCTGTCATTTACAATACAATTTAAGGCAAGCCATTCTAACTGCCACTCCAAGTTCTACTTGCTCTTTAACTAAACTAACATTGATATCGTCTGCTAACTTCGTATCAATTTCTACACCTCTGTTCATTGGACCCGGATGCATGACTAGTGCATCTTTGCTCGCAAATTTTAATTTTTCCGGTGTAAGACCGTAATATTCATAGTACTCTCGTTTAGAGGGTAAGAAAGAACCTTGCATTCTTTCATTTTGTAATCTGAGCATCATAACTATATCGCAAGACTCTAATCCTTTTTTCATACTCGTAAACGCTTTAACACCCAGTTGCTCAATTGACTCGGGCATTAAAGTTTTTGGAGCAATTACATTTACTTCTGCACCCAACATATTCATTAAATAAATATTTGATCTCGCTACTCTTGAATGTTTGATATCACCACAGATGGCTATTTTAAGTCCTTCAATTTTTCCTTTTCGATTAATAATTGTTAAAGCATCTAGCAATGCTTGAGTTGGATGTTCTCTTCGCCCATCACCGGCATTGATAACTGCACAATTTACTTTTTGAGATAATAAATTTGGGGCTCCTGAGTCCTGGTGTCTAATAACAATCACATCTGGGTGCATGGCATTCAAAGTCATCGCTGTGTCCATTAAGGTTTCACCTTTTTTAATTGCTGAGTGCGCAATATTCATTGACATAACATCAGCCCCTAATCTTTTTCCGGCTAAATCAAAAGAACTCTGGGTTCGAGTGGATGGTTCAAAAAATAAATTAATTTGAGTTTTACCTCTGAGTAAATCTAATTTTTTTGAACTACTTCGATTAAGTTTTATAAACTCCTTGGCTTCATTGAGAATTTGCTTGGCTTCTTGAATAGATAAATTTTGGATTCCTAAAAGGTGTTTGATTTCTTTTTTAATAGCTTTTGCAGTGGCCATTAAAATTAACTCTATAGGGCTTTTTGTGGGTCAGATCAAGTTATTTATTCAGAAAATCTAAAAAACCTTGCAAGATAAAAGTAGCAGCGTTTCGATCTAATGTTTCACGCTTACTGCTGCTATTTATATCTAAATCCTTCATTATATTAAATGATCCCTGACTAGATAAGCGTTCATCCCAGAGAGTGATAGGAATTGAAATATTTTTTGATAGATTTATTGATAGATCTTTAGCAGATTGTGAAGAGGGGCCCGCTGAACCATCCATATTGATTGGATTACCTATCACAACACCTTCAATATTATTTTCATTAATGATAGTAACCAACTGTTTTAAAAAACTTGCAAAATCTTTTTTTTCTAAGGTCTTATAAGGAGTAGCTATTTTTCGATTTTCATCACAAAGTGAAATACCTACTCGAGCTTTTCCTGGGTCGATACCCATAAGTCTCGATTTTTCCTTTATTTTTTTTCTAAAATCCTCAATATCAAGCATGAATTTAATTTAAATTGTGATAAAACACATAAAAATTAACTTATTGCACAAATGTCCTTAGATAAAGAAAAAATTAAACATGTTGCTAAATTAGCTAGAATCTCAGTTGATGACGCTAAGGTAGAGAGTTTAACCAAAGATTTAAATTCAATTTTTAAGTTTATTGAACAATTAAATGAATTAAAAACTGATAAAGTTGAACCCTTAACTTCTATTTTAAATCAATCATTAAGATCAAGAGTGGACAAGATTAATGACGGTAAAATAAGAGAAAAGGTATTAAAAAATTCTCCCAAAGAAAATGAGGAATTCTTTGTAGTGCCGAAAGTGGTCGAATAATGAGTGATATAACTACTCAAAATTTAAAAGATATAGTTGATCAAGTTAAATCAAAGAAGATTTCTTCAGTAGAATTAACCCAGTCTTATATTAAAAATATTGAAAAAGGTAAAAAACTTAATGCTTTTGTTACAACTACTTTCGAGCAAGCATTAACGAGTGCTAAACAATTTGACACTAAACCTAATTTTGAGCAACTGCTTCCAGGAATTCCTTTAGCCGTGAAAGATTTATTTTGTACAGTTAATACGAAGACAACAGCTGGCAGTAATATTTTAAATAACTTTGTTCCAACTTATGAGTCTACAGTTACAAAAAATTTATGGGACAATGGAGCTTTTCTTTTAGGTAAATTAAATTGTGATGAATTTGCAATGGGGTCTTCAAATGAAACAAGTTTCTTTGGAAATGTAATTAATCCAGTTGGTGATCAATTGGTCCCAGGTGGTTCCTCAGGTGGTTCATCATCAGCTTTAGCCGCTGATTTTACACCAGCAACAATTGGAACAGATACCGGTGGCTCTATTCGACAACCAGCATCATTTACAGGCACTGTAGGTTTAAAACCAACCTACGGTTTATGTTCACGATGGGGAATTGTTGCTTTTGCTTCGTCTTTAGATCAAGCAGGACCAATGACTAAAACAGTTTCTGATTGCGCGATCATGCTTGAGGCAATGGCTGGCTTTGATGAAAAAGATTCAACATCTATTAAAAAAAATAAAGAACATTATTCAAAAAATTTAAAGGACAATGTTAAAGGTTTAAAAATTGGCATACCTAAAGAGTACCGAGTAGATAACATGCCTAAAGAAATAGACGAACTTTGGGAAAAAGGTAAAAAAATTTTAAAAGATTTAGGCGCTCAGTTAATAGATATTTCTTTGCCACACACTAAATATGCACTGCCTACTTATTATATTGTGGCTCCAGCAGAAGCCTCATCTAATTTAGCAAGATATGATGGTGTACGGTATGGTTATCGATCAAAAAAAGGAAAAGATTTAATTGAAATGTATGAAAATACCAGGTCAGAAGGCTTTGGTGATGAAGTTAAACGAAGAATTTTAATTGGTACATACGTATTATCTTCTGGTTACTATGATGCTTATTATCTAAAAGCACAGAAGGTTAGACAATTAATCAAAAAAGATTTTGATGACAATTTTACTAAAGTGGATGCAATTTTAACACCATCAACCCCAAGTTCAGCTTTTAAAATTGGTGAAAAAACCAATGATCCGGTTTCAATGTATTTGAACGATATCTTTACCGTACCAGTTAATCTGGCAGGTTTACCAGCGATTTCAGTTCCGGCTGGATTAGATAAGAAAGGCTATCCTTTAGGTTTACAATTAATTGGTAAAACATTAGATGAGCAAAAAATTTTAAACATTGCGTATGCATTCGAGAAAAACTGCGGCTATAAAAACAATATTAAGAAGTGGTGGGTATGAGCAAAGAACAATTCGATTATTTTGTAAACGGTGATCAGGGCAAATACGAAGTTATAATTGGGCTTGAGGTCCATGCTCAAGTTTTATCTAATTCAAAATTGTTTTCTGGTTCCGCAACTAAATTTGGTGCTGAACCCAATACGCAAGTTAGTTTAATCGACTCGGCCTTTCCTGGAATGTTGCCCGTTATTAATGAAGAGTGTGTAAAGCAAGCAGTTAGAACAGGTTTAGGTCTTAACGCTAAGATTAATAATTACTCAGTCTTTGATAGAAAAAATTATTTTTATGCAGATTTACCTCAAGGTTATCAGATTTCTCAGTACAAAAATCCAATCGTAGGTGAAGGTAAGGTTCTGTTAGATATGCCCTATGGATCTAAAGAAGTGGGGATCGAACGTTTACACTTAGAACAAGATGCTGGCAAAAGTATCCATGACATGGACCCAACCAGCACATACGTTGATCTAAATCGTTCTGGCATAGCCTTAATGGAGATTGTCAGTAAACCTGACTTAAGATCACCCGAAGAGGTTAATGCCTATATTAAAAAACTTAGAAGCATTATGCGATATCTTGGAACATGCGATGGCAATATGCAAGAGGGATCACTAAGAGCAGATGTTAACGTTTCAGTTAGGAAAGTGGGTGATAAAAAATTTGGGACAAGATGCGAGATTAAGAATGTAAACTCAATTAAATTTATGCAAATGGCCATTGAGTATGAGGCTAAAAGACAAGTAGAGTTAATCGAAAGTGGTAAAAGCATAGATCAAGAAACCAGATTATTTGATACTAAAAAAAATGAAACAAGATCAATGCGGTCTAAAGAAGACGCCCATGATTATAGATATTTTCCTGATCCTGATTTATTGCCACTGAAACTTGAACAAAAATTGATTGATGATTTAAAAAAATCATTACCTGAGTTACCAGATCAGAAAAAAGAAAGATTTATAAAAGAATATAGTCTGACACCTTATGAGGCTAATGTCTTAGTGTCTGAAAAAGAAATTTCAGATTATTATGAAGAGGTTGCAAAACTATCAGATAAAAAATTAGCTGCTACTTGGATGTTAGGTGATTTCTTTGCAATGCTAAATGATAAAGGGTTAAATATTACCCAGTCTCCTGTCTCAGCAAAGAATTTAGCAGAATTAGTTCAATCAATTAAATCAGGTGAAATTTCAGGCAGAATTGCCAAAGAAGTTTTTGAGATTATGGTGCAAAGCGGTGATAACCCTAAAAAAATTATTGAGTCTAAGGGTATGAAGCAACAAAGTGATCCAAAAGAATTAGAAAAAATGATTAATGAAATTCTAACCAAAAATAAAGATAAAGTTGATCAATATCGCTCAGGCAAAGATAAGTTGTTTGGTTTCTTTGTGGGCCAAGTAATGAAAGTTTCTGGCGGTAAAGCGAATCCTCAATTAGTTAACGAGATATTAAAAAAACTTTTAAAAGGCTAAAATGCCTAAAAATTTAGATTTAACTGACAATCTTGAACAGTATATTATTAATCATTCTGATGATTTAACTACCGTTCAAAAAGAAATTATCGCCTACAACCATTCTCTTGGTGATGAACAACGTTTACAAATTTCAATTTCGCAAGCACAATTTTTACAATCAATAGTCAAAGCAGCTAAAGTTAAAAGAATATTAGAGATAGGAAGCTTTACTGGGTTTAGTGCGTTATCGATGGCTTTAGCATTACCCAAAGACGGTAGTTTAATCAGTTTAGATAAAAATGAGACAACCGCAAAAGTCGCAAAGAGTTATTATGATAAAGCTAAAGAGCAACGTATTAAACAAATCATTAAACCTGCTTTAGAAAGTTTAAAAGAATTAGAAAATAATAAAGAAATCTTTGATTTAATTTTTATTGATGCTGATAAAGACAATTATACCAACTATTACGATAGTGCTATTAATATGATCAATGCGGGCGGCTTAATTATTATTGATAATGTTTTATGGCATGGTGAAGTCGCTGATAAAAATAATAATGATAAATTTACTAATATCATTAGAGATTTTAATGAACATGTCAAAAAAGATCAAAGAATTACAAAAAATATCATCCCGGTTGGTGATGGTTTAACTGTTTGTATTAAAAAATAATGTTTACTGTTTTTGGTTTTTACAAGTTTAAAAAGATTACCGCTTTAAAGAAAGTTAAGACTTTTTTTCAAGCAGAACTTTTAAAAAATAAAGTTAGAGGGACGATTATTTTTTCCTCCGAGGGTATTAATGGTACGATTGCTGGTAAAAAAGCAGCGGTTGATAGAATAATTAAACTATTAAAAAGAACACTCAAATTTACAAATTTTGATAGCAACAATACTTCATTAAGCAAATTTCAACCATTTCATCGAGGAAAAGTTAAGATTAAGAAAGAAGTTGTGCCTATTGGCCTTAAAATCAATTCTAAAAATAAAAAACAAAACCGATATATATCAGGAAAATCTTGGAATAAATTAATATCAAATAAGGACACTCTCGTTGTTGATGCCAGAAAACCGTTTGAACACGAAGTAGGGACGTTTAAAAATGCCGTTAATCCAAATGTTACTCACTTTAGAGATTTCCCTAAATATCTTAAACAAATTAACAAATCAAAACCGGTTGCGATGTTTTGCACTGGCGGTATTAGGTGTGAAAAAGCTTCTGTCTATTTAAAACAGAAAGGTTTTAAAAACGTTTTTCAATTGAAAGGTGGTATTTTAAACTATCTAGATAACGTCAATAAGAAAGATAGTTTATGGCAAGGCGAATGCTATGTCTTTGATAATCGAATTTCAGTTAAGCACGGCTTGAAGCAAGGATCTTATTCAATGTGTAGTGGTTGTCGTACACCTATTTCACCATTAGATAAAAAATCTAATATGTATGAGGAGGGGGTTTCTTGTCCAAATTGCTTTGAAAAGTTAACAGAAAGTCAAAAAGCCAGATTTAGAATGAGACAAAAACAAATTAACCTTGCAAAGAAGAAAGGAACCAAGCATATCTTCCAGAAAGAATACAATATATGAAATCAATGAATTTGGTGGGTGAACCAATTACGGATCTGCTAAAAAAGATAGCGATACCCGCAAGTACAGGAACATTGTTCCAAACTCTTTATAATGTGGTTGACACATTCTTTGCTGGTAAGATTTCTCCAAATGCCTTAGCGGCAATTGCGAAATCATTTCCATTATACTTTATTATAATAGCAACGGGAGTAGGTATCGTAGCTGCTTCAAATGCTCTTATTAGTAATTCATTAGGCGCTAAAGAAGATCGAACGGCATCTTTATATGTGGCTCAATCACTGCTTTATTCAGTAATTGTTGCTATTGTAGTTACGATAGTTGGTTTAACTTTATCTGATGATCTTTTAAGATTAATGGGGTCCGATCAGGAAACCATCAACTTAGCAACCGATTATCTTGATGTAATATTTTTTGGTACTTTCATTTTTCTAGTCCAGATTTCTTTAAATGGTACTTTAAATGCACAAGGAGATACAAAAAGTTATAGAAACGTTTTAATTGTCAGTTTCTTCTTAAATATAGGACTTAATCCTTTATTTATATTTGGTTTAGGACCTATCCCTGCTTTTGGGATTGCCGGTTTAGCAATTGCAACAGTTATTGCCCAAATGTTAGGTTTAGTTTATCTAGCTTACAAAGTTTATTGCTGTGAACTTAAACAATATCTTAGTCCGCAATGTTTCCTGCCGAAATTTGATTTAATTAAGAATCTTACCAATCAATCTGTTCCGATCATGATGAGTATGTTTATGATTGGTTTGGGAATTTATAATATCTTATTCTTTGTTAGTAAATTTGGTTACTTAGCAGCGGCTGGGTATGGTTCCGCACTTAGAATTGAACAAATTCTCTTATTACCAGTTATAGGGTTAAACACAGCTGTTTTAACCATTGCTGGTCAAAACTTTGGAGCGAAAATATTTACAAGAGTTGATGAAGTATATACTAAAGCAATAATTTTTGGTTCGACGTTTATGATCTTTGCCGGGGTCGTTATATTTTTGCTTGCCGATAATATTGTTTCAATTTTTACTGACAACCAACAGGCAATAAATTTTGGTGCCGATTATTTAAAAGTTGCAGCCTTTATAGGTCCAGTTTATCCAGTTTTTTTTATTACAAATGCTTTATTTCAAGCGATTAAAAAACCTATTTATACAGTGATCATGACGTTCTTGAGATTAGTCCTTTTACCATTTTCAACCATGTGGGTCGTGGTCTTTGTTTTAAATGGAAGTTTTAAAGATTTATTTTTAGGATTATTCTTTATTAACTGGACTTTTGGGATTCTGGTATTTTTATTTGCTAAGTTTTACACCAACAAACTATTTGCTAAATTAAAGGCTGTTTAGAAGAATCGGTTTTAAAAACGTGGTTAACTTGACCCTTTCTCAACTGGTAATTCATTTGTACTATCTTTAACAGTATTCTTTGCAATCGTCAGAGAAGGATTTGAAATCGTTTTATTTTATTCAGCACTAATTACGTCAGGTATTTATAACACTATGCCGGTTTTCGTCGGTGCGCTAGTTGCAATCTTTGCATTAGTTGTCATCTACTTTGGTTTGAACCGAATAACTAAAATTATTCCAGTGGCAACTTTCTTTAGAGTGTCTTCAATTGCACTTGTTTTAATTGCCATCTACTTCGCTTATGAAGGTATACACGAAATAAGCGAAAATATTGAAAAATTGATTTAATTATATATCCGTATATATTACTGAAAAACAGATGCGCCCTTAGCTCAGCTGGATAGAGCAACGGTTTTCTAAACCGTGGGTCAGAGGTTCGAATCCTTTAGGGCGCGCCACTTCTATTATTTATCATAATTTTTATAGGGTTGACTGGATCTATCTCAAATGCGATAAAAATGGATGCTAGGACTTGGCATTATAATATTTCTATTTGTCTATTTTGGCCTAGCTCCATTGATTGCTCATACAGTCTACAAAAATAAAAAATATTCGAAATTACCAGCAAGAAAACACTATGCAGGGTTTTGGATCAGATTTGGTGCCGGTGTTGCTGATTTTATTATTCTTATAGTAGCTTCATTAATTATTGGTTTTATTTTAGGGATGTTATTTTATGATACTGAATTTGGCGAAAGTTTTGATACAATATTTGGGATTTTGATATCTTGGGCCTATATTTGCTTGCTACAGTCTTCAAAACACCAAGCAACAATTGGTCAAAAATTATGTGGAATAAAGATTGTTGATCAAAATTTTAAAAAAATAACTTTAGGTAGAGCAACTTTAAGATATTTTTCTATGTCACTTTCAGGAATTATATTATTGATAGGATATTTTATGATTGGTTTTACAAAAAAGAAGCAGGGTCTACACGATTTGTTTAGCAAAACGCTTCATATAAATTCAAAGTAATATTCATTAATTTTTTGAATACCAATAACAAAAAAACATTTTTTGGTAGAATTAAAGCTAGACCAATTCCAGACTTCAAATCACAAAATCTTAAGAAATTTCTCAGCAAATACAAAGTAACTAAGGCATTATTTAAGAAAAAAAAAATTATTATTGAGATAGGTTTTGGCATGGGAGAACATCTAATTTACCAGGCAAAAAAATTTAAGCATAAAACCTTCATAGGTATTGAGCCATTTATCAACGGTCAGTCCAATCTTGCTTGGCTGTGTAATACCAATAAATTAAAGAATATTTATATATTTCCAGGGATATTTGATAAGTTTGTTAAAAAATTCAAGAAATTCTCATTTGACGAAATGTTTATTTTGTTCCCAGATCCCTGGCCAAAAAAGCGACATCATAAACGTCGTTTAATTAACAATGATTTTATAAGCATCATTCTAAAACACGCTAAGAAAAAATCTAAGGTTCATTTTACGACAGATAACAATGATTATTTTGCTCAAACAAAAGACTTATTAAGCAATATTGATAAAACAAAATCATTTAAACTCACTAAACAAATAAGGAAATTAAAATTTAAAACCAAATATCATTTAAGAGCAGAGCGTTTAAAAAATAGGATCAATTCGCTCGAAATTATCATTCATTAGTTTTAAGCTTAGTTCTTTGAATAATATAAACAGTAATAATTGGTACTAATAATGTTAATAATAGTACGCTAATTAATAAAACTCCTAATTCTGAATAATCAGCAAGCGATTGGATCTCATTAGTTATTTTATCTTTGACTTCTCTGGTAATAACAAAGATTTGATTTAGATATTTAGTACCTAAGGCATTAGCGGATAAAGCCAAATTAGTAAAAGAGGCAAACACTGCAAAAAAAGTTGCTTTTAAGTGACTAGGAGCATTTTTAGCAATCCAAGCTAATAGGGGTATCATTGATACCTGTCCCAAAGGTGACTCTATCGCTGTGTTGATGATAGCGATAAATCTTGCATCTACCACCCCATTAGTAAGTGCTGCTGTCCAATTATGAAAACCATAATACATCCCGACACTTGGCAAAAATAAAACAGCTCCTGCAATGGATAAGATGACAATAATTTTGGCTATAGAATTCTTTGCCATAAAAGGTCGAAGTACCACTATACCTGCTAACGTTAATACTGATGCTAAAAGTGATAAGACAGAGAAAAATTGTTCATCAAAACCTAATTCATCAATTTCAAACCAAGTTAATCCAGGTCCTGGTCCTGGCATCGCTCTAAAAACAAAAATGATGATCGCCGTACCCACCACAGTTAATCTTAGTTCTTCTGGCAATTCTTTAATCAGTTTAGTCATTAAGAAGAGAATAATCCCAATTGAACCTACAAAAACTAATTCTTGCGCAAAAGGGACTTTAAAAGCGCCAACCCCTAAGGTAAAAATTACAAAGACCAAGGATCCACCTAAAATCCACCAATTAACTTCAGTTTTAATTTCAGGATCGCTTTGTAAATTTATTCCTTTATCTTTTAATTCAGCTTCTCGTTTTGATTTCAAATAACCAGCTAGTACTACGCCGAAAATAGATACGAGAGGTATTATTAAAGCGTAAAGGTAAACAGAACCGTAGAGAGAAATTTTTTCTTGTTCATTGATGTTTTCAGTGTTGCTGAAGATTATGATATTGGCAATCGCTACGCCAACGGTCCCACCAATAATTGCAAATCTACCAAGTGTTTGCATAGTGGTATGCATAATTTTAATATGATCTGCAGGATAAGCGTTTCCATTTTCATCAAAATTTGGAACAGCTTCTACAGTCATTGCATCCGCAACCACATCTTGCACCACATAACCAACTGGCGCTAAAATGACACTGATGACAAACCAAGTTTCAACATTAAAAATAGTCGACATTTTTTCAGTATGAATGATCAGGGCGTACATAATGATCAAACTAAACGCGATCAGCGAAGCGCCTAAATAAACTAAATAATTTTTACGTTTCCAGATTAAATCAACCAAATGTCCAAGGGGCATTTTTAAAGCCCAAGGAATTCCTGCCCAGAATCCTAAACCAGCCAAGAAAGCCGCTGATAAATTCAAATAATCTTTAACAAAAAATGTTCCAACGATACCAGTTAAACCAGAGACACCAGCTGCAACATAAATCATGAGTGGGGGTAGGTAAGTCCACCGAAATTGACGACCTAAGTCAAAAAAGGTACTATCAATAAAATAATGTAATTTCTTTAACATCGATGACATTGAACAATATAAATAAACTAATAACAATATTAATATCTAAACTAACAATTGTTTTTATAGTGTTGTTTACGTTATCTAATGCTAACGCCTCAAATCTTGACTTGTCAAAATCTCTTAGGAAAGATAGCAAAATCGTAGATGCCGGCTGGGATAATGCTAATTCGCTTTGGGTGGTGTTTATTCAAGAAGAATTAACAGAAAATTATTCTGCCAAAGCAAAAAATATCTGTTCTACTGCTAAAGATACATTTAACATTAAAAATAAATTTGAAATTTCTTTTATCAGTAAATACTCCAAAAAAACTTTCAAGACACATTCTTGTTAATTATGCTTGATAAGGATATTAAACAATTATTATCAAACAGTAAAAATGTTGCACTTATTGGTATTAGTTTAGATTCTAAAAAACCCTCTAATTTTGTAATGAAATACTTACTGGATAGTGGTTATAATGTTTATCCAATTAATCCGATTCATGAAGGTAAAAAAGTCTATAACCAAATTATTCTAAAAAATTTAGATCAAATTAATTCTGAAATAGATATTTTAAATATTTTTAGACCTTCAGCAGAATGCGGTGCGATTGTAAAAGAGTCTTTAAAAAAAAATCCTAAAAACATTTGGTTACAATTAGGAATTCAAAATCAAGAGGCTAAAGATTTATCTATTCAGCAAAATATTCCTTACGTTGAAAATAAATGCATTCTTGTTGAACATAGACGACTTATAGATGCATAAATATCCATATAGGTATTAGTCTTTAATCAAAACTATATATAGTATGGATCAAACATTGATATTTATCTTCAATCTGAAATAATCAGCTCATTAGATCTTAGATCTAATATTGTTAACAATAATACAATTAAAGGGAGTCATAATATTATGATGAAAAACATAAAGTCGTTTTTAGTGATTTTCTTTCTATCTTCGTTGTTAGTTGCTTGTTCAGGCGGCGGACAACAAGCTGGATCAAAAAAATCAAAAACATTAGACCAAACTAAGAAGCAAGATTTCGTTAAAT
>Ga0255777_10000661_pt1 | contig 32727 bp, 26 predicted proteins | sample 101ome_15_FD_179975 | JGI IMG/M metagenome (GOLD analysis project Ga0255777, IMG submission 179975) | Coastal salt marsh microbial communities from the Groves Creek Marsh, Skidaway Island, Georgia - 101402AT metaG (version 2) | ecosystem: Environmental > Aquatic > Marine > Intertidal zone >... | reverse complement strand
CAACTGACATACTTTTTAATGGAAATAGCTCCATTGAATTACTATGAGCACATACTACTTGCCAACTATTTTTATCGAAGTTGTTTGGATAAGTTTGATATAATTTATCTAATACTTTCCAATCCATATTATATTTATTATTTAGTTTTTGAGCTAGCTTCATAAGCGAACTTTTTCTTCGTAGATATTCAACGCTAAAAAATAAATGATCAACAACTAAATTGTCACTAATCCATTTCAATTGATCTTCTAACATAAGCATTGCAGGAGTTGTTCTTTTAGTTTCATAATCTAATGTTTTGCGACGATAAGTTGGATGATAAAATGTTCGAGTAAGTACTCTTACACAATTCTCGGGGAAAAAATGAGTTTGAATACTACTAAACGCAACTAAATTTTTGTCATTATTTACTAAAAATGTCCAATGAGGGTATTGCTTGTATCGATTGACAATGCTATATGGTAAGTTTGGATCAAACCAGTCTTTTTTTCTATTTCCGTTATAAAACTGTTTACAATAATTGAAAAAATTTTTTTCGTATTCTTTTAAATGTAATATTTGCATTGATTTTTGTTTAAAGCGCCTGGTTTTTTGCATTTAAAAATTATTTGCTAGACAAATAATTTTATTGTTTTATTATCTGTATAAACCAGGCAGTTGGGTCAAGCTGCCACCATTTTTGTCCTATTTTAAAATCAAATGCTCTTTTATGATGATTAGCATGCCATCCTTCTCCTGCTGTTAAAATATTTGCTATCCAAGAATTATTAGGTTTTGCATTTTTATGGCCCAATAAGTTTAACAATCCATAGCCATGAAAAGCTAATACTACCGGAAGAGCATATCCAAAAACTAATAATAACGGATGAATTACAAATAAACCTACAATAATTAATAAATTTATTGAAAAGTAATTCTTATGAAAAAATTTTAAAATTGGATTTTTCATCAATTGCTTTATATAACGTCTTTTGATTTTTGCTTTATATCCCCATGTATTCATATATACAGACCATGCACCTTTTGAAGTATAACTGTGAGGATCCTCCTCAGTGTCACTGTATGCATGATGTTGCTTATGAACTGCTGCCCAGGTCATAGCCGGTCCTGCTCCACTAAATACTCCTAGCATGTTAACTAAGATTTCATACCACTTGCCTGATTTAAAAGATTTATGACTGTAATATCTATGGTATCCTGCACTTATTGATACTATGGCTATTACATACCACCATAACACTCCAGTTAAAAACATCCACCATTCACCGTACAAAAAGGCAGGTATTAACAACAAATGAGAAAAAATATGGTTAATTATTAACTTAGTTGTGTTTTCCATATAACTATTTATTGCTATTCAAATTTTTTATTTTATTTCTATAATAGTACCTACTAAATGGTATCGTTCCTCGGTACTTGCATTTAACGCAGTATGATATTTTGTTGTGTTAGTAAGATACCAATTATTTGCTTCTAAAAATTGAGATTCTTTGCCTATTAACATAAAACAACCTTGTTGTGTTTTCATAGGATAATGAATTCTAGGATGACCATCAATATGCCAACTTAAACAAGTTTTTGGTTTTAAATTCATAATCCGAACACGTCCTATAACATAATTCTTTCTTAGCATAGTATACACGTCTTCGAAAACAGTTCCTTTAAATTGATTACATAAAACAGAAAAATCGCTTTCTTTAAATTTTTCTTGCCTTTCTGGCACTATAATTTTTCCGCTTTCGTCTTTATAGTTGCGATCCCAATCGTAATGTAAACTACCCCTACCGAGATGAATATCGTCTTCGTATCCAGGCACGGTGTTAATACATATTTGATCATTATTATTTTGATGCCACCAAATCTTTTTATCATCTAACAATTTGTTGAATTCAGCCCAAAGATCATAAATTGGCAAGGTATTTAATTTTTCAAATCTCATTAAATTGCTTTCCTTTTTGGAATTTTACTATCGGCACTACTTACACAACTATTTGTAATGCAAGGTTGTGGCTTATTAAATAATTTAAAGCCAGTCTCTATGTTTCCTAAGGGAGCATCATGACAACTGTAACTACGTTTTATTGATCCGTCGGGCTCTCGTATAATTATACCCTGATATCCAGCATTACAATTCCAGCCGCTAAAATTATTAAAGTTAAATGCGTTGAATCGCTCTGCTTGATCCATATACCATTTTGTTCCTTTACTATCAGTAAATTCAACTTGCATATGCCAAGGCACCGTTTTGTCATTTTGACCTTGCACATATTCAGGTATTTCAAATTTAGGCTTTGGCCTTTCATTCCATTTTCGCTTTACTTCAGTATACGCCATTTGCGGCATACCATTATACAAACGTTTTTTCATATCCTCAGTATAACCATCTACTACACGACTAGCTGTAGGATCACTTTGGGGCTTTAGTGTTACATTAATTCCTTGCTCATGAAAGAACATAGCATTATCCCAGTCTTTCTCAAACCACTCAGGTACCATTACCATATTAATAGTAACTTGTACATCATGCTCTTGACACAGTATAAGTTTGTTAGCAAAGTCTTGCATCTTTTCTCGAGTGTTTAGGTGTTCTGTGTGTAAACTAGCAGTGATACTAGCACGATGAAACGGCTTTGCGTGCTCTATATATGTCTCAAACCACTTCATAGGTCGAGAGCAATTTGACGTCATATGAATACTTGTGTAATTAGTATTATCAACATCGTCAGCGAGATATTTAAGTATGTCAAGATAGCCGGGATGAAAAGTAGGTTCTCCCCCACTAAGGCTAAAATGAAAGCTATTAAATCCATTGTCGCGGGCTTGTCTTTTTATTTCATCTATTGTCCTCAAGCACAGCTCAGTCGGTCTGTGATCTTTTTTATCACTACGAGCATAAGGCCAGCAGTAGCTACAACGATAGTTACAAAAACGTCCTAGCAGCCAGCTAACTGTAAATAAGTCTCTGTATAGCAGAGTACGCTGTCCTACTTGTACTATATCATCAAATGGTATTTTTGTAAAATCGTAGTTTGACCATTTTAAATCTTCGTTCATTTCTATCTACTCTTTATAATTTTGTCAATCCACTTTGCTTCTAATTTTACACCGTCATGTGTTAAATGATGCCCTTTATCAAAAACATGGGATTTAAAGTTTGAGATGTTTTCTTCTGTACACAAAACATTGTAATCCTTTTGATCATGTATATTATGACAAAAACATAAATCTGCTGACTTATTTAAATATTCTGCAAGTTTTTGTTCTACGATAATTTTATAATCAATATTTATATGCTTTGTATAATTTTTGTACCCAAATCTAAGTAAGTTTACATCCCAAAATTTATTTTTTAAATTTGCTAAACTTTTGGTGTGTAAATTATAAGTAACTATTTTATTTTGGTTTTTAGAACATAAAGTGTAAAAATTTGGTTTATCTGTTTTTGATACATCTGGTACGAATGTACGATGTATAAAAGATTGCCTAGTGGGACTAGTTAATTTAACAATAGTATAATCATACATAGTTTTAGTTTTTTCAAACATATATAGTATAGCATCATTGCCTATTCCCCCTTTTGCATATTGATATATTTCAAAATTAGGATTTAAGGCTGCCAATTCATATGCCCAACTTGCATAAGCATGCTTTCCGCCTAAAGCAATCCCAGAAGTCCAACTACACCCATATACTCCTATTTTCATTTTTTAACTTTCACGTTAAAATATGGTTAAAAAATTCAACATAATCTTTTTTATATATTTTTGAAAAATATTCTAATTCTTGTTTTAATAATTGATTATTGTATGAATCGAATTTATGTAATTCTAATCCTGTCAGTACATTTCCCCACAACTTTTCTTGGCTGCTTAATTCCCTTGGATTATCATCAGGCAAATAACTTTTTAATGTTTCGACACTTTTTTTAATTTTTGGATATGTTTCATTTACTATCTTTTTTGGCAAAGAATTCAAATGCATAGTTTTAGGCCAATGCAACGTAATCGGCTTTACATGCACTTGCGATTTATCATCAAATTTATTGCAATACCACTTTATTAATCTAGGCAAGCTTTCAATACTTAACGCACTTACAACAGGCACTATTCCTATCATAAAATTGTGTGATTCTTGAGCCTTTTTTGCTAAGATAGATATTTGATTATCTAAATTAGTCCAGTTTGATTTAAATCTAAGATATTCATTTACTTCGCCATACCCATCTATGCTTAAATTTAAATCAACAAAATTAAAATTACTTAGTAACTTTAATTGTTTTTCTGTAATCATACTAGCATTGGTGGAACACCAAAAATCAATATTTTTTGCTAAATCTCTTTCTACTAAAGTTTCTATATAATGCCATAATTCTTTTACCATAAATGGTTCGCCGCCGGTGACATACAGCCTATTTAATTTATGATCTACTTCTTGCAAACCTTTCCAAAAATTAGGATTTTGACTTAGGTTATTACGTTCTTTATATACATCGGAATCAAATCTCGAAGGTTTGTTTTTTGAATCTTTTGTTAATGAATATAAAGAACTTGACCAAACTGGAGAACACATAATACAAGCAAAATTACAAGTATTTGATGCTTGTATATTGTAATAATCCGGAATTATTTCCTCGCCGCTTTGCCATTTTTCGAATCTTTCAACAAAGTCATCTCTCACAAACTCCATGTCAATCAATCGTTTACTCTTTAATCCTTGCTTTTCTTTATACCAACATTGTTGGCACTCGGGTATTTCAACACCGTCTAGTAACTGCTGTCTTTTTTTGTTGTACTCATCGTTATTAAAAATTTCTTTTAAAGATGTATCATGAAAGTTAGATTCTAATTGTATTGCTTCACAACAAAATTTAACTTCTCCGTTAGTCTCCATGCTGAAGTGTTGCCAAAGGTGCGGACAGAATTTTTTATATTTTTTTTGAATATCTTTATACTTAGGATTCATTACAATCTTTCATGAAAATTAATGTCTTTTGTTTCATATAATTCTTTATCTTCGATCATTTTTCCGCATTCTTGAACACATGATCTACACATATTTCCTGTTTTGTGACTATCTAGCACTTGTGTCCACCATGCATTTTTCATAATTTCTTCTATACTATAAGTATGAAGACTATTATTTGTTCTTGCGTTAGTGTCTACTTCCCAAAAATAAGATTGACATCTTTCTTTTGACGGTTTTAATGGTATTTCTCCATTAAAACCTAGTCTACTACAAGGCCATACTGTACCTTCTGAAAATACAAATAAGTTATGCTGCTGCTGACTATTACATGCTAATAGCTTACCTGTGTTAACATCTCTAGTATTGAAAGATTTTGACCAATTATCAAAATGTGGCTTAGGTGGGACTACCCGCTGTGACATATCTCCGTCTTCGACTTCTAATATATTATCTTTCGTAATTGCGTGTTTGAATTCTTCGGGCATGTTTCTTTCGTCTGCATACCTAAAACTTAAAACCTTTTTAAATTCAAAAAACTTTTCTTTCTTTGCAGTTGCTCTAACTTCATCTAATTGATGATAATTATGAGGAAATAGTATAAACTGCCAAACACTATTACCGCCGGCGTTGTTAAACGCTCTAAAATTTTCTTGTAATTTATTCCAATTTACGCCAACTCTATACAAATGATTAGTGTCAGCTAGCCCATCTATTCCCCATATTACTTCATAATATGCAGTTTTATTTAAAACGTTTGCTAGTTTTTCCCAATATCTAGGAGTTTTCAAACCACCATTGGTATGTATCCAAAAACACAATTTTGGAAATTCCGCTGTTAGATATTCTATTATTTCTATAAGTTTAGGATGGGTACATGCATCGCCGAAACATCCGCAAAAATAAACATCTTGCAGATTAGGTAGTGTGTCTGCATTAATTCTTTTTTTGATTAAATCTAAACTTAAAAAATGAGTATCTATCCACCCCATAGGTTCGAATCTGTTTTTTCCTGTATTAGGATCTATTTCATGAGGGTCGGCTCTTGGGCATTCTGGACAAGACGCATTACAATAATTGCTAATTTCAAAGTGTATACTAATTACATCTTTGGATTCAAAATACCACATTATTTCTCCGATTAACTTGTGAAATATTTATCCATCAATATTTTAGTGTAAATACTTTATGAGAAAACCTTTACGAAATGACATTATTGTATATGTTATAGACGATATTCAAGTAAAAGATCCTTTAGCTAAACAAATTTTTTATAACTTACTAGAAGGTACAATTAGACATGATGTGTTATACAAATATTTTAAAACATTTGAAAATGCATTTGACTCGTTAAAAAACGAAACATCTAAATATGCCTTGTTTACAAAAATATCTAATACCTTTGATCCCATACACATGTCTTACTTATTAGAAGAAAATCTTCATAACAATGCACTTATAGGTCATATATTAGATTTTAATGATAGGTATTACGAGCTACATGATCAATGTTTTGTTATTAATGTAGAAGCGTACAACAGATGTGGTTCGCCCAAGTATGGGTACGGTAACAAAGTAAAGTTAGTTAACATAGACAGATCGGCAGAAAACTTCCATGATAATTATACCCCTTTGTGGATAAAAAAAGGCACAGGTTATAGTAAGTATCAATTAACAAGTAGAGGCAGCTTAATAATTTCTAAATTTTTAGAAAATGGCTATAATATTGCTCCGTTCACTGAGGAGCAACGTAGGCATAAGTTTTTTATGTATAACGATTTAACTCAAAAGTATGGAAGTTATTTACGTATCGAAACTAACTTAAGTGACCTTGTTTTTAACTGTGCAACAGAACCGTTAATGGCCGACTTTAATAAAAATATACACAGAATTGTAACACCAGCAAATGGGCTGCAAGCTTTAGCAATCATTGATAAATGCCCTAATGTAGATACAATAGATTTTCATGATATAAATGAAAAACAAATAGAATTTACACGTGATATTATACAAAATTACACAGGAAATAATTTTTTAGAATTATGCTATGGTAAAAATTATCAGTTGCATACTTCAGATTCTAAAGCTATTGAAGAATATGAACAATATTTTTTAGAAAATTTATCCACAACATTTGACGAATTAAAGCAAAGGCTTAAGTATATGTCTATTCGTTTTGAAAGACGAAGCCTTTTTGAAATTGAGCAGTACAAAAATGCAGTAAAGCCTAATCAAAATACATTATATAATTTTAGTAATGTCTTATCTTATAAAAAAACATACCATCTTTATAGTCAAATTCACTTTAATTTAATGCTAAAAATTTTAGCAGCAAAAGAAAGAGAGGTAGGTAATTGTAGTGTCCTTAGAGGAATTTTGCCTAGTAGCGAAACTGAAACTCCGGGATTTTGTAACACTCCGGTATCTGCTTTATCTAAAAATCCTGATCCTATTGTAAATTATGAATGGAGGAAAGATCTTTATGAATACTATACAGACTATCTCAAACTTCTTTGATCTGCGTAAACAAGAAAAACATTACAACAATGTAAAAGCCATACCAAGCGATTTGTCTGATGACCGAAAGTTAGACTGGATAATAAATCAATCTAACATTACAACGTTAAGTTTAGACGTAGAAATGCCCTATCGTGAAATGTATAAGGAAGCTGCTTCCTTACTTCCTGAATTTTATGCACACCGAACTGACGGGGAATCTCATAAAGGCTGGAAAAGCCTAGTGTTACATGGCAGAGGTAAACATATTACCCAAGGTGACGACCAATATCCTAACTTAGACAAGTTGCCTGACATGCACTGGACAGAAATAGCAGATAAGTGTCCTGTTACTACAAACTTTTTTAAAAATATATTACCGTTAGATCAATATTTACGTGTAAGATTTATGCTTCTTGAGCCAGGTGGATATATACTGCCGCATAGAGACAATAACAAAAATATATTACAAGCATTTAATTTTGCCTTAAACAATCCAGACGATTGTTTCTTTGGCATGGAAGGCACAGGCTTAGTGCCGTGGCAACCTGGTGATTCTAGAATTATTAACATAAGTACAAATCATGCTGTTTGGAATAATAGCAATACACCAAGAATACATATGATTGCACACGGATGGGCAAAAAACAAATATAAAGAATTTAGAGATTGTGTAATTAAAAGTTATAACAAACTGATTACATCTTAGCTTGCTCTTTACGCCAATCTGCTAAAAGATCATCATCTAGCTCTACAAGATAAGTTAACAGTAGACCCATCTTTGCGTTCCACATTTTCATCTTTTTGTCTTTAGATCCTTCGTTGCTGTTATGCAATTGTACAGCGTCAAAACTCATTGCTGTTCCTGGAACCCAATCATAAACTTCTTCTATGCTTAATCCCTGAAGTCTATCATAAGGAGTATTCATAAACTGCTTGTGAGTTTCTTTATCAAACGGTGTAGCATTGTTTTCTTTAGGTATAGCATTTCCGTTGCCATCATGGAATTGTAAGTCTGTGTAATCTGTCGATATTTTATAAACACTTGCTATGTTAGGAACAAGAGCGCCGCCGTTATATACGTGTGCCCAGTCAATATGCCTTTGGTCAAAGAAAGCTATTTGACCTCCATCAACTTCGTCATGGTGAGTGCCAATCCATAGTGGCATTAGAAAGTTTTTCCATGTTGTATATTTTCGACGTTCGTGATTCAAAGGCGTCCACTTGTAAGTATTCTCAAAATCTTCAGGACGTATACTATCGTTATGCAAGCCATACTGCTGTGGTGTAATAAAATAATTTCCGCCTATGCTAGGTGATTGTTCTGCCTTAGGCCCCAAAAGACTATCAATACGTTCTTTATATTGAAAATATATTTCTTGTAAATCGCCAGCTACTAAAACAGTGCCATTTCTATTCATGCGAGGCTGTCTATTAGATCTAAAACATTGTTTCCATATGTCGTCTAGCTCATCTTTTGTAAACACATCATCATAAAGTTCTGCTTTAGATATATGTCTACGCATGTTCTCTACTGCAATAGGATGATCCATCGGTAGCATATAATGCTCTCTTAAATATTCATTTACAACCATATCAAAGTCCTTTAAAAATATCTTTCATTTCCGGAAATACTGTTTTCCAGTTGAGTCCACGCTGCTTATCGCATAATTCGATAAATTCTTTTGTTTCAGGAAGTCGAACACTCCAATCTTCACTTTCCATAAACTGCAACATACCTTCTAATCGTTTTATGCCGTAATCGGCATCACGCCATTGCTCATATTCTACTTTACCTTTGTGCCAAGCAGGTATACTTTTTTCCCAGTTAGCTTCCCACCAAGGATAAAAATCTTCGTATTTCTTACGACATTCTGCTTTAAACCATTCTGGCAAAACTTTTACATTTAAGTGCGGTGGGTGATAAACAAAATGATAGTTTATGCCGCCTGCACCAAACGGCCACATGTTTATTTTGTTATACCCTTGGGTAACTTTCCATTTTATAAAATCAGGAAGATAATAAACATTAAGTGCTTGTACTGCACATGCAACTGTTATTTCTACATTGTCGCCTGTTTGCTCGTCTAATATTCTAAATACTTCTTCAGTACGACTCCATTGACTTGGGTAACGTATATAGTCATTCATTTCATGTATGCTATCAACACTGTAATGAAATCTTACAAGTTTGAACTCTTTCCATAAATCAAACAAATCATCCCGCCATTCAACACCATTTGAATTATAGCGCAACTCGAGATTTTTTGCATGACCTTGTCGTATGCATTCTTCTAGTATTTCGTAGTGCTCTTCGATAATTAGACTTTCGCCGCCGGCAAAATATATCTGCTGCATGTTAGGAATTTGATCGTAAAATTGTTCCCAAAACACAGGATTTTGTTTGTGCCAGTTATAACTGCTGCCGTTATAACTGCCTTTGTCTTTCCACTGCATAGTAGTTTTTAGACTTGCATTTTCTACTTCAGGAAAGATTGCTTTATAATCTTTTATCCATCCGCTACTGTCATGTGGTGAACACATTACACATGCTAATTGACATTTTGTGCCAAAACGTAAGTCAATATATGCTAACTGCGGCGGCACACTGCCATCATCAAGAGTTTCTTCTATAAGTTTATCAACATCTACTCTTTGACTCCAATAGTGTGTTTCCCACTGACGCTTACTGCGATGACCTGCTGCTTCTTCCTTAAAACACTTTACACAACTCGGCGGAACTTCGCCATTAAGCATTTGCTTACGCACATTTTTCATATATGTGCTGTTCCAACTACTTAAAAAATCACTTACATTAAGATTGTTTGGTTTGCCATCTTCAGTTTTAAGAATGCCTACTTGACCGCCGTGCTCTTTATCATTAGTAGGCCCAACACTACTTGCATTTGCTGTACAGCAAACACGCATACTACCGTCGGGTCGTGTACTCAAGTGTACCCACGGTAAAATGCAAAAAGTGTCAGATGGATATTTTGTCTCGTTCATATGCAGTACTTATTTGAATTGCGCACCAAAAGGATCAAACTCGGCTCCGCACTTCATAGCACAAACTTTTAACTTACCTTCTTTCACACTAGATTTTTGCCAACTATTTTCTATATTATCAAAGATACCAGTATCAAATATAGCTTTTAAACCGTGTGTTTTTGCATTTAATGCATCCTTGCCGCCGGCACCGTCAATAAAGTCCCATATTTGTTCTACTTTAGGATCTTTGTGCCACCATTTATACATACGTCCAGCAGTCCAACAACAAGGTAAAGCTAACCCTTCTGCTGTGATATATAAATTACCTTCGTCTTTTACTTTACAAATTATTGGTGTTTTGTCATAGTAATTTTCCATATCACCGTGTTTAGATATTACTTGATCTATTTCGCTTACTGCTTTATTTCTATATTTTTTATCTGGCTGCTTTAATTCTGCTGTTGATTTACCTTTGCGATTCACTGCTTGATGCTTGTCTTTTTTCTCGCTGTTGGCATTCACAAAACGACCTGTCTTTTTTGCTACGAATTTTTCAAAACCTAACTCTTCACTTAACGCTTTAGCTTCGTCTACTTGATGTTGATTATGTTCAAATATTAAAAAATCCCACCTTGCACGTCCGCCAGCTTTTGTAAAAGCTCGCATGCTACGTTCAACATGTTCCCATACTACCCCTTGACGATATATATGATTAGTGTCAGATAAACCATCAACGCTAAAAATAACAGCCCCCATGCGGCCAAAGGTACTTGCGAGTTCTTGCCACCACGTTTCATCTCTTGCTCCTGCGTTTGTATTCATACTTAGCCACATATTAGAATTATGTTGCCTAAAATATTTAAAAATTTCTAATGTGTCACGTGCTACAATAGGATCGCCTAAATTGCCACACATGTACATTGTTTTAAGTTGTGCAATAAATTCAGGTTCAAAAATACGCTTACAATCGTCTATTGTAAGCTCACTTAAATTAATATGTGGATTTAAAGCGCCGCCATTTTGATTACGGTCACACATAGGACAACTAGCTTGACATTTCTGTGTATTCTCTAGATGAATAGTTTTAATTTGATCATATTGATACATATACTAATTAGTAATGTTTAAAAATCACTCTACTAAACTCTGGCTTACTAATTGACGAAGGTCGAGCAAAATATATTTCTTTATTTAAATTGTAATCAGTAACATAGTTATCATATTCATATGTACCATATCCAATGCCGCATAACAACACAGGATACCAATCATTTCCTTTATTATAATACTTTTGCATTTCTATTGCATTGCCTATACATCCGCAAAATCCAAAATCTAAACCAACACTATTTGCTAAAGTTTTAAGCATGTATGCTGCAAATCCAATTTCTAATGCAGCTGACTTTTCAAAAGCTCGTTGATCAGATAGATCTGTGTTTAAGTGTATTTCTTTTTCCGTAAGATACCTAGGTGTAAAAATAAAAATATAGGGTGCATCACTCTGAGGATTAGGTCTAGCTGGTATATTTTTTTCGGGATGTCCAAAGTTCATCGACCAATTGTAAAGTATTTTTTTCTCTTCTTCAGAACGATTAGGGCCTAGTATGTCTACTTGCCACGGCATTTTTGCTTGTTTACTTGGTACTAAAGTATACATTTTATCTATTATATCATTTACTAAAGATTCGTCTACTTCTTTATCAGTAAATGTAAAACAATTATGCACATAATTTTGCATCAATTCTACGATATTATTATACATTTCAATTATCCCAGTGCATCTTATTGTGTTTTTGAAAAAAGTATTCTTTTTCAATATTTATCATAGAATCATAGTCTACTCTGTAATCAAAACTTTGTTCGTCACGCCAAAAAGTTATGCGTACAAAACTTGCAGGCACGCACTCAGGTCTTGGGCCTCTCTTTTTATGTTGGATAAGCCAACTACCGTTATCGGTTCTAAATTCTGCACCGCCTGGTTTATTCCAATTGTCTAAAATATATTCAAATTGCTTTCGAGTAAATTTGTAGCTATTTACAACATAATCGTTTACCTTTATACTAAAACTTATTTCCTCTTTCTCTTTTAGATAATAAAGTTTGATTTTCGATGAAAATATCAAAATCGTTTTCCTTTTTAGTAAAATAAAATCCATTATTCCTAATAGACTGTTCAAATAGATAATACTTTAGTGTATCTAAACTCATTACTTTTATTCCTCTATTTAAATACACGTCCATAACGTGAATAATTGAGTGCGCTCCTTGATCATAACATAATTCAGGAACAATATAAGTATTATCGTTAAATTTTCTAATGTCAAAATAATTAAAATTTAACGCTGGATTAATCATACAACCTGTCATATTGCCGCCTAAAATAAAATTTCTTCTTGGTGGATGAGATAGATATAATTTTCCTAATGCGTCTAAATTGTTGCAATGTGTAACTATAACTTTTCTATCTTTAGGTATGTGGTTATCATTATTATATGCATCAACTTCGTCTTGTAATATTGCTACATCATTGAGGTTGGTTGAATAATTATGAGCGTATACAAAGATTGTTTTTTCTAAAGATTGCCAGTATTTGCATTCCTGTATAAAGCCTAATATTCTTAAAAAATTATCTTGGACTGTTTTCTGGAAAGGTACCATTAGAGTAGGCATAGCATCATACTGCACATCTATTAATATAAAATAATTGTATAAACTCATAAAGTTTATCTGTCACTCACTAGTTTTATGTCCTTACCCGGGCCTATTTTGCTGGGCAGATCTCCGTATTCTTCAATATACCATTCTATAACAGCTTTATACCAATTATGACTGTTATGATGAGCTTGTTTATTGAATCTGTATATGTTGTTATTTGTTGCTTCAATTGTAGCTAGTGCTCGTGCACTTTCTTTTTGTAAATCTCGCACAGATAAATTACTTATATCCAATTCGCATGTACCTTGTATACTTATCTAATTCTAGTTGACCTTCATATAACACTGTTTCCATCGGAGTAGTACCACCGAAGTCCTGTAATGACGGAGAACAATTTACGTGCTCAGGAATATCATAATAGTTATTGCTTTGCAAAATTATTAATCGTCCCGACGGAATGCGTGAGTACCAGCTATTAAAATCAGATATATGCTCACAACTGGTATTTATAATAGTATCAAACTCGGTTTTAAGCCATTCGTTACCGCCGGTTAATTTTAATGTTTCGTATCTTGTTGTTCTAAAATCTAAATGATGTATGTCTGCAGTTTGAGCTTTAAACTTCCATCCATCAATTACAAGATCTTTATTGATTATTTCTGCTATTTCCCAAACAGTTGGATCAACATCAAAACTTCTAATATAATCAAAATTAATATTTGCCTCTTGCATCAATGGAACAATTGTCCCATACCAGCCGGCACAGATACAAACTTTTTTAAGATTTAAATTTAAGTTTGAAAGTTCTTCTATAAGCCATAACTTGCTTTGAAGTTGTCCTCGCGATAAAGAATCTAAATCAAATCTTTCATCATTAATTAATTTTTTAAGAGGTATTACAAATTTACTGTTAGTATACTTTTCTAAAACTCTCCATAGTGAATTTGTATCTTCATTCATTAATTTAAATTCATCAGCTAACTCTGGTACTAGCCTTGACAAACTATAAAGATTTTTTTCAAGCACTGCTTTTCTTAAATCTTCATCACAGTCAACTAATCTAAAAATGCTATGTAAATTCTCTTCAACTACTGCTTTACGTAATTCGTCATTGTTAGTTAGTTTGAAAATACTAGACAAGTCTTTATCATTATACATGCGTCTGACATTTTCTATATCTTTACCGTATATTAATTCAAAACGATCTAATAAGTCCCTTATTGGATTAGACGACATTTGAATGTCTTTTTCTTCTTGTTCAAAAAAGTCGTCTGCATCGGAACCTATATGAATATTTTCTACTTGTTCAGCAGTGTGTCTTTTATCAAACTCTTTTTGTAACCAATCAAAATCATTTATTTTTGCTAAATTTTCTTTATTATATCTGTTAGCAAGGCCAAATTCCCTACCTGCGTTTGCTCCTTGCAACACTGCTTCTGAAAACTTGCCATCTGCTTGAGTACACCAAACATCTAGTCTATCATCAGTTTCGTCTGATTTTTGCCTATCTATAATTTTACTTGCTAGTTTACAGCACTCTCTAAATGCACTACGCCAAGCTGTAAATTCATCTACAGCAAAATCTGTATAGTTACTTACAATTGGCATAGGTTTAAATTTAGAACTAATGCTTGTTGTCATATCAGGCTTTGAAGTGTCCATGTGTTCCGTTAATGCACGGGGTAACAATTTTACTCCCCCATAACCATACTCTAGTCCATTTACAGGATTGACACTACGCCAAACTTTTACATAGTCTTTTTCATTTTGTGGTGACACATAATCAAACATAAAATCATCTGTTATTACTGCGTCGCCGTCTACAACCCAAAATAATTCACTTCCTACTTGTTTAGCTGCTTCTATGTGTGCGTTGTGTATACCCTTAACACCATGTACACGTTTCGCTCTAGGAAAACGTGTTTGTAGCTTTTGGAAGTTTTCGTCTCCGTTTGGCTCATTGTATGTAATCATTACAATGTCATATAAACTACGATCTTCCTTTATAAACTTTTTACCAATACGAGGTGGATTAACGTACAGTGACTTAAAAAATTTGCTTTGGTCCTCGCTGTATACCTCTAAAGGTATATCCATACCTAGTTCATCAACTATCATCTCTCCAAGGAGAGACATTTCATATAAAATGTCGGTCTCGTCTATTTTAGAATACTTGTCAGTCCACATTTTATTAACATATTCAAAATCACGGACATTAACATAATCCCAGTCGGTACAATTTGTAAGATAAGTGCCAAGACGAGCCCCGTACATTGCCCATATACCATTATCTACATCTAATCCTACAGTTTGCCAAATACGCAATCTGTCCATGTTTTTCTTGTGTATTTTAGAAAATTTTTCACGAGGAATCTTAACACCCTCGTTTAGAGTCATTTTTACACCTTCTCGAAAGCCTGCTCTCCATGCTTGCTGAGGTGTTGCATTATTATGCACATGGCTATATATCTTATCTACTTGACAATATTCAATATCCCAACAAAAATCTACTTGTGCTGCTGCATTGTCCGGATCTGCATTTTCGTGCGTCTTCATATTTTGTACAACATGTTTAGGCCAACATTTTATACCGCCGTTACCGTATGTCAATCCGTTAATAATATTTTTTCCGCTCCAACTAACAACACTGTTTGCAAGATCAACATGATCTTGAAATACTAGATCTTGGTTAATAAAAGTTGGATCTACAATGTTATCAGCATCTACTGTTATAAAACGGTCTGTCTCACTAAGCTCTGCACAAGCTTTGTGTGCTGCGTCAGAACCTTCTACGCCATGAACACGTTTTGCCCAGGGCACTTTTGTACAAAGGTCATGATAATTTTTGTCTGCATTAGGCTCATCGTAACTCAAAAAGATAATATCGTAATCTTTAGGGCGTAATCTATTGTTCATTCTTAAGTCCGAATTTGATTTGTTTGTTTGCTGTGTATATACTTATTGGCTTGTCTACAATACTAGGAATTTTAAACGTTTTGCTTTTTGTGTTTTTTAATGTTGCTAAATCTATTTCAATTGAACCTGCAAATCTCAAAGGATTATCTTTTTCAGTCACGTATAAAAGTGTTTGGGAATCTTGTTTATATTCAATATTTACTGAAAGACTAATAAGGTTGCCCGATACAGTAACAAATATATTTGGATTTTCAACATATGTTATTTCTTCAAGTGATGTAGATCTATAAATTACCACCGGGTGGTCTTCAACTTGGCGTGCCTGTAGTGTAGGCATTTCGTCTACTATCTGAACTTCGTAATTTGCAAAGTTATTTTTTCCTTCTATAAAATCAATATACTGTTGCTCAGTAATTTCTAAAAGATTTTTTGTTTCGTCTTTTTGATTTATACAACCATTAACTACACCAGTTGTATTATTATAAACTAGGTAGTACACAGCCAATCCTTAATATCTTGATTTACAAAATCTTTTTCTACATAATGGAATATACCATATTGTCTATAATTGTTAACAAATAGTCCATCGGTGTTTGCATAGTATAAAAGACTTTCGCTCCAATGTTTTACTCTTTGTAGTTCTTGTAAAGGAGTTTTCATATGTATAACAGGCCATAAATTTTCTTCTAATGAAATGTTTTTCAGTTTACAGCAAATAGCAATGGATACATCAATACTACAAAAATACTGCCTACTGCTAGGTGTCATTACTTTATAAACTTCTTCATAATTTTCTACAATAGACTTTAATAAATCGAAAAACTCTTTATTTTTGTCTGTCTTTTTGAAATAGAAAAAAGCGCTATAAATGTTAGGTAAATTATTTTCAATAAAAGTTTTACGATGTATTGTGTCTTTTACAATTGTATTGCCTCTGTGATTTATAACTTCTGTAGTAAAGTACAAATCTTTATTGCTTAATTTTTCCCAAAGCTGTTCTGTACTATGTGTAAGTAATACATCGCTATCAAAAACAATAGTTTGATCGTATGGCGTTAGGTCATATACTTTTGCACGATTTTCTATTCGCCAACTGTCTTTACTAGTAACATCATCTGGTATTGCTATAACATGATCGAAAACATCGTTTGCAACTTTATCATTTGTAATAATACTTACACTTTCGTTAGGATTAAATTTTTTAATACTTAACGCTAGATCAACTGCTTGCTGGACATAATTAGCTTTATTGTTGTTCTGAGCAAATATGCAAATACCATTCATATCGACTCACTTATAATTTTTTCTAAAGCAAATTTATTCATTATATGAACATTTATACCGCTGAAATAAGAAATTTGATAGTCATTGTGTCCGCGGCGTGATAAAATAGAAATATTATCTTTATCAAAATCTACAACATCGTCAACATCAAAAGAATTATATTGAGTGTAAGGAATTTCAAAATCATTTACACTTTCTGTAAAATTTTGTAAGGTATGTATAGCAATACTAAATGCATAGTCATTTCTAAACTTTGCAGAATTTATGCCGTAAAGATTTTTATACCAAAGCCAATTATCATGTATATGTTCAACTAGATCAAAAATAGCAGCAGCAATTTTTGATTTTTTAAAAAACATTACTGTGGCCCAATACATTGGAATACTGTTTATAGATATTTTATCTACAGTAGATTCTTGTGTTGCTGTGTGAATGCCTGTATGTTTTTTAGAACAAGCAAAGCTCTTATTAGACTCAAATAGATTATTCAAATTATTGTTAGATACAATAAAATCTGTATCCATGACAATAGTTTGCTCGTAAGGAGTTAATCTATAAGCATGAAATCTGTCAGTATTATACCAATTGTCACGCTCGCTTGCTTTATCACTGTCTTTAAATAATTTAAAGTTTTTTGCGTTATCTACTTCTTTAAAAATAACCTTATCGAACACTTCTGCACCAACAAAATCTGTAGCGTCAGTAACAATACTTACTGGTAAGTGCATGTATTCTTTTACACGTTTTGCGCAGAAGACTGCTTGTGCTACATAGTCAACAACATTGTTATTATGGGCAAATAATAAAACACCGTTAGACACTGTTATCCCTTATAGTTTTAGATATTTCTGTATATCGCGAGTGATACTTAGCAATTGCAGTTTGATATTGCGAAATAATCTTGGTTATAAAGTCTTCTGTATCGGTAATCTCTATAGGAATGTTATTTTGGTCAAGTATAAGCTTTGGATCACTTCCTGTAATAAAACTAATTAATTGAGCATCTGCAACAAACCGACCGCCATTGTAGTATAGAGTAGAATCTTCTATGTACTGATCATATAAAAGTTTTTTGTGCCTGTTAACAGTATCTAGTAATTTACCTACTTCTAGGGCATTCAAAAGTTTTTCGTCCATACTATTAATTATACAGACTTTTACTGTAGTGTCAAGAAATTATGTCCAGCCTCCCGAAGTAAATGTAGGCACTGCTACACTAACAACGTTACTGTTGGGTGTAAGCACTGTTAAAGTACCTGTAACATCTACTGTAACATCCTCGTCTTCTGCTGGTCCTGTGCCTGTTTGGTCACCTGTGTCCGCATCAACAACTTGTAACTGAAATGTCATTTGTGTGTCACTTACGTGATATGCTCTTACTCTTATATAGTTTTCGTCATACTGCGAATAAGCTGGATTAACATCCGCTAAATCCATTTTAATTATTGTACGAATAGTGCTAGCATCAGAATTGCCAAGCAAGTAATAAAAGTCTCTAGTATCATACACTGTTGAAGCAGGACCATCTGTACTAACAATATAACCTGTTAAGTTAGCAGTGCCAAATCCGTTAAGAGCACCTAACCAGTCTTGATCCTTGTTTCCAGCGCCTGCGTTTGCTCCGCCAAACGAGAATCTAAATATTCCGCCTGCGTTCCAAAATTGGAGCTTATGTGTTTTGCTAGTCCAAGCTGCTGTTATTGACAGTGTCTTTGTGCCGTTCCACGTTGGCGTTAGCGTTGCTGTTAATCCTGTTGAGCTTGACAAATGTGTGCTGTGAGCGTTGAATCTATTAATATAATTAAAATCACTAATAGTTTCCATGTTATTATACTGACTTGCTGTAATATCATCACCAGCTGACAAAACAGCTATAGCAGGAGATGTTGAAGTAGAATTTGTAATATGATCGTGAGCATTTATAATGTCAGTTCTTATATTATTCCAATCAGCAGCAGTGACTTTATCACCTACTACACGAGATAAAGCAGAACCAGTAATGTTCCAGCCATACGCTGTTGTATCATCTGTAACATCGGCAGGAGCACCTCTTACTTGTGTAACTTTTACATATAAAGCGTTGTATTCCGCTTGTCCAATTTTATCACCTGCACTTTTAGCCATTTTGAATCCTTATGTATAGTTAAATGTGTTAGTAGGTGTTTTCTCCGCAAAAGTTGGAATATCTAGTGCTACATTGGATCCAGATGCCGTAAACACTTGTACAGTACTTGTAATATCAGTTTGTACATCAGAATCAATGCCAGGAAGTCCGTCATCAAGATCATTTACTACAACTTGGAATTCATATTGTGTGGTTGATCTTTTAATCACCTTAATTTCATAAAAGTTTTCGTCATAACCACTGTAATCGTAATGATCTGCACCGCTAGTTGTATATACAGTTTGTGCTGTGTTCAAACTAAGTCCATCTATATACCACCAGCCGTTATATGACGGACCGCTTTGCGATATAGATAAAGAACCACTACCGGTTTCTGTCATACTCAAGTTGTTTATTTCTATTACACCAACATTGTTTATGATAGTTTTCCAGTCGTTGCTTTTTCTATCTGATCCTGTGTAAGAAGCCGAAGCGCTAAACCGCAAAGTACCTCCGGCATTGATCCAGCCTTTTTTATGATTTTCGTTATCCCATGTCATGGTAAATGCATGAACTTGTCCACCATTCCAGGCTGTTGTTAATGAACCAGTAGTTGCGTTAGACAAACTTCTTTGTGTAGCAGCTACAGTATTTCTGTTATTAATATTGATGTCTGCAATATTTTCAAAAGCATTGTAAGTTGCTGCATCAATAGTTTCGCCTACTGCTATTTCATCTAAAGACGGTGCACTTCCAAAAATATGGAAATACGACTTTACTATGTCACTGCGAAGTTTATTCCAATCTGCTGCGGTAATATTTTCATTAGGTAGTCTAACAGGTGCCTCTGATGATTGGTTATAACCTGCTGTAGTGCCAATTGATCCTGTTGTCCATGATCCAGACGGTTCACCAAAAACCCTATCGGCTTTTGCTCGCAACGCTTCGTAGTCAGCTGCGGTAATATTTGATCCTGCTGTAACTGCCATGTTTTATTACACCATTAAGAAGCATTCAACGTACTTCTCGCCAGTATTTAGTTCCGTTTCTAATGCTATGCCTACTAAATGATCTGCTTCGTCTGTAGATCCAGTTCCGTCTTCATGCGCATAAATCTTTTCGCCTTTTCTAACAGGACCATCAACTAGCACAGGAACTCTTCCTTTAAGGGCAATAGCTTGACCATTTTCTAAATCACTGTTCATTAAATATGCTGGACTTTCTGATATCACACCCATTGCCACAGGAGCACCTGGTTGATATGCTGTTGTCTCTGCATCGCCATGCGTTGCGATAGTCATTATTGTGCCTACTCTGTAATCGCCGTCTAAATCAGTAGTATACATTTCAGCTAAATCTGCATACCTAGCTTTAGTAGCTGTGCCTTGGAAAAGTGTAGCATTTAAGTTACCACTTGAATCTCTTACTGCAACAGTATTTGCAGTGCCTGCTCCAGAACTATCAACACTAGCAACTCTGTCGTTGCCGCCTACTCTCATTGCACTTGCAACTTCTGACAATCCGTAAAAGTTTGCTGCATGCATATTTACAAATGCTCTTGATGCAGATCCGATATCAACACTTTCACCCGAGCCAGGTAAAATTTCTCCTGCTTTTACTTCTAATACATCTGTACTACCAATTCTATGTACAGTTTTATCACCTTGATCGTTAGATATTACAGCTTCGTTACCGTTTTCTACAAGTAACTTTAAATCTTGTCCTGCACCTACAAATAAACCTGTATCATTGCCTATAGACACAGGTTGGGTAAGTGCTGTAGTTTGCCCTTCTACTTCGCGAATAAATGCTGATGCTAAAAATCCACCTAGCATTTCTGAATTTCTAGCAGTACCAAAGAATCTATGATCGCTTGTAGTTACACCATTTGTACTTGATTGCGTGTTTCTTTGTGTAACTCCTGGTTTTACAACATCAAAGTTTGGAATTGCATTGTTTTCTGCTGTTTGATCAATTGTATATTCTGCATCATCGCTGAATATATAAACAATAACATCATTAATGATTGCAACAATAGCTTTATGTAGTGTACCACCTGTATCTTTAATCAAACGACTTTGCATTTGTGTTACACCACTACCTGCATCCTGCGGACCTACAAGTATAAATTCACTACCAGTATATACATGTAATTGCAGATCGTCGCTATCCCACCATAAATCACCTTCGCTAAGACCAGCTGGCGCAGTGGTTGCTACTTCAGTGCCGCCTGTATTGCGCCAACGTGTACCGTTCCAATACTTAATTTTACCGTTACTAGAATCATACCAAATTTGTCCAGTAAGCGCTCTAGGTGGCTGATTACTACCTGCAAAATTTTCTAATAAAAATACAAAGTTTTCATTTTGTATCTCACCATAGCCTGCATAGTTTCTACCTACTAGTTTCAAATCAGTTGACTGATCAATAGTACCGTCTTCAACTACGGTTAATACATTGGTGTTATAATTGTTAATTGTATATGCCATTATTGCTTAACCTCTCAAGTACTAGTATTTATCCGTATGGCTTAATTATCTTTACCAGGTGCTAATAGCAACTCTTTTCCACGTGTCTGTAGCTATGCAAACATAAATGTAATTGCTATCCCATCTAATCTCACCTGTCTGCCCGGGATCAGTAGCACTTCCTGGCGTTGAAGTATTGGTAATTCGAATACTTCCAGCTACAGATCCATTTTCTACAGTTAAATCGGATAGTAGTTTTACAGGTGGGTCAATAGTAATTTCAGAACTATCTTCTGAATCTATGTTAGTCACGCTTAGTGTACCAGCTACTGCTGCACTAGAGTACATTCTTACAAAAGGATTTATAACTACTTCTGTACTGTCAGTAGTATCAATTTGATTTGCATATACTGTTCCACTAACTGTAACATCGCCGGTTACATCTAAAGCTGTACTAGGAGTATCTGTGAATATACCTATTCGTCTTTCACTAGAGTCGATTTTTATTGCATTTATTTTAGAACTACCTTCTGTAGTTCTTATAGCAAAATCACTATTTTGACGTTCTATATCTATCACAGATATTTCTGTACCAGATGAGTCAACACGTAAAGTTGCATACGTAGCGTCTTGATATCCTACGCTAAGTCCTGATGTTCCTTTTACAAATAAGCCAGACTCGATACGTTGATCTACTAAGGCATTTAATGAATTACGTTCTTCTACTTTTACAAAAGAACTAGGAGTAAAGCTATTTCCTAAACTGTCTGTTAAACTATTAGTGCCATTTGATGTACCTCTGTAGTTGTAATTTACAGTATCAACTGGATTAAAACCTATTTTAATTACAGTGCCGGCAGTCCATCCTGTGGGTGTTGTAGCTGTATTTGGTGTGAATTCAACACTACTCCAAATACCTTTCAAAACTCCTGCTATATATTGGCCTAATACTGTCCTTTGAACTCCTACAGTATCTACTATATCAATACCTTCGGTGCCTGTTTTTCCTTGTGTCTTAGTATATGTAGGCCCAACTACAACATAACTTGTGCCATTATAAAATTTTAGCTGATCAGTGCCTGTATCAATAAAGATATCACCAGTATCTACGTTGGTTGCTACAGTTCCAACTATAGTACCGTTGGCGCTTACAAATGTTTCGCCATCATAAACTTTTAGCCTATTTTGAGCAGCATCATACCAGAGTTGACCTTTTAGAGCATTTTCAGGCGCTGATGTTGACGAAAAGTTTTCTAGCATTTTTACTAGATTTTCGTTTAATGCCTCGCCGAACCCGGAGTAGTTTTTTCCTATAAGTGTGATATCAGTTGTAGTTGTATCCACTACTCCGTCATTTAAGTCAGTAAGTATACTACCGTCTGTTTTGTTAATTCTATAGGCCATTAATTAACTCCTGTGTAGATGATATAATTCATTGCAAGATATGGATTAGTAACATCAAGAGCTGCACCTAATGTTGTGCTGTTTACACCACCACTCGTAGGTATTTTTTCACTTGTAGCAGATCCTATTGTAAAGTCTGCTGACAATACCCCAGACGGTAATGACGCTTCTTTTGTTTCTCTATGAGCAAAAAACTGTTGTCCTGTTTCTGATCTCATATCATGTTCGTGTTCTGGAAGATTAGTAACATCGATTGTTACTTCTTTTTCTCCTGCGACTTGTGCTAAAGTTGTAGCACCTGTAACTCTATTATCTGTAGATGACGGAGTAGTACTTCCCATGTTATATAAACCTAGTGGCAACCTACCACGCAAATCCGGTAGTGCAAATTTACCACTTGACGGTGTTGGATTATATGTATAACCTAAAATTGCAAATAGTGCACTATATACAGATGTTTCTAGTTCTTGCCCGTTACAAAACTTCCAGCCAGTTGGTTCAGTTGCGCCTGGCCAAATCATCATTCCGCCTACCGGGCTTAATCCGGGTATTGCGTTAAACAGGGTTGATCTAGAAATTTTTCTTAAACCAGTGTCTGTGCCGCTGTTTCTATCTATTATAAACGTATCACTATCTAGACTGTCTGACGCTAGTGTTTTTGTAGAAATTACTGTAGGAGAAATCGTTAGATCAAAAGTTTTTGTGCCGCCTTGGCCATCAAATGTATCCGATACTGTCTCTACGTCACCTGTATATGAAAATGTTGTAGAATTTACAAGTTTACTAGCAGAAGTTGCTGTGCCTGATACAGAGCCCGACACATTACCTTCTAAGTTACCTATAAATTTACTTGCATAAACATTTGCAAATCTTTTTACGCTATTCCCTATGTTACGTGTATTATCGCTGTCAGGTAAAATAATATCACTTTCTGAATCACCACTGGCTCTTGCATGAGTAGCAGGTAATGCTGCTAGATATTGATTACCAAATGTTGCAGATTCTTCAATAGTTGCTTTTCCACCAACATTAATATTTTGATTTATCCCAACACCGCCTGATGTGACTATAGCCCCTGTAGAAATACTTGTGCTAGATGTGGTATCTGTAATAGTTAATGCACCAGATGCTTTCACAGTGCCTACTACTTCTAATGCACTATCAGGCGCTACTGTGTTAACACCTACTCTTTTGTTACTACCTACTGATAACACTGTATTTGTATCACCGCTAGACTTTGTTTGCAAGTATATGTTACTTCCGTCAGTAGTATGCCTAAGTACACCGTTACCGCTTGCTAACGAAAGTGATACTTCTCTATTTCCGCCTAGTGTGATACCGTCATTATTCTGAATATTGAGTGGACTAAAAGAAGTAGATTCTGTATCTCCTCTTAAAAAATTATTTGCAGTAACAGACTTATTTGACACAATAAGTGATTCTGCTTTTTCTGCGATTCCATAATATTTTACTGTATCAGCTAAATTATATCCCGGCTTTAGAGTTTGTCCAGCAAACCCATTTATAAAAGTTTTTGGTACAAACGTGTCAAACGCAATTATTGCAACTACTTTTGCATTTACTTCCATCTGAATTACATTATAGCTTGCATCATCTGTACCTGTAATTTGTGTAACTTTTACACCTGTGGTCAATCCACTACTGTATTCAGGTCCAACTAACAGCCACTCAGATCCTGAAAACAAATAAAGCTGTTGTTTTGCTTTATCTACCCACAGGTCCCCTGTTACACTATTTGCAACAGCTGGTATAGTATCTGACTTTTGTAAGCCGCCTGCACTTGTAAATTTAGTACCATCGTAAACTTGTAACTGTTCATTTACATTATCATACCATAATTGCCCTTCGACAGGATTGTCTGGTTCTAATACATTTGCAAAATTTTCTAATAATTTGATTAAATCTTCAGCAATAACCTGTCCGTATCCTAGGGAATTTTTTCCAGGAATTTTAAGGCTAGTTTCGTTATTAATTGTATTATCTTCAACAGTTAATGCATTTTTTCCGCTATCTGAAAAGTTAATAGTATATGCCATTTCTATTCCTCGTTAAATCCTGTTAAGCTTTGCACACGCACAGTATAATCAACTTGAATAAGTCTGTTTAAGCTTTTTTGTACTGGATGAAAAATAACATGTGTTAGCAATCTACCATTACCATCAGGGTCGTATGATCTAAGTCCTAGCTCATCAAAAATAAACGTGCCTTCTGTATTTGCAGAATTATCAAATGCGTCTTGCCCAGACGGTTCGCCGTAGTCTAATAAACATGATACTAGTACGTCGGTATAATTTGTTCCACTTACATGACGTGTTTCTATTTTGTTTCTAAATGGATCTGTGTTATTCGCACTGCGATCATCAACAATTTTTGCATACGTTTGATTATATAAACTTGCGTTTGTTCCTGTACTATTAGGAGTAAGATATGTAATAATACCAGTTGGATCGACACTAGTGCCGCCGTTACCAAATGCCATTTGATATATAAACCCACTGCCATTATTACCCAAACTCTCAGCTAAAGAAATACTCATGTTTTCATAGTGAATTGCATTTCTTTTATTGATTATAACGTCGCCTGTATCAGGGTCACTTATTTTGATATGACCTTCAATAAGCACTCCGTTTAGATCGTTAAATGTGTTCATTTTTTATATTCCTGTTAACTATATTTATCTGGGTAAATCAACTGTTGTCGATCGAAGGAACTTAGCAATATCAGTTTGGCTTTCTGACAATGTTTTACCTGCGTCACTCCAGGTCAAACCTTTCTTTCTAATTACTACTACTTTTACACTGTCAGCAGGCACGCTTGCTAATGTTAATGTTGTACCACTGTAAGAAAACTCTGCAGGCAATGTTACATCACCTTCTGGAGAATCCATTGCAATACTATCTACTACAGTTCCATTACCGTCAGTGTATTCAAATCTATAAGAGGATATACTATTTTTGCGGAGTCTTTTACCACCAACAAATACTTCAAATTCGTTACTACTACTTGGAGTAAAGTCAAGCACAAACTCGTCAGCTGTTCCGTCGCCAGTATATACAGTAGTATACAACTCGTCTTTATAAGGAACATTATTTGCTCCCGAAACTTCAATACCAGATGTGCCTGCACTGTATATACCTTTAACTCCAGTACCCAAAGTGCCACGTCTCAACTGCGATAATTCGTTATCTGCTTTAACAAAATACTCAATTCGTTCGCCGTCTATCCAAATAACGCCCGGTGTACCATCTGCGTCTGGCTCAGACAAAGCACTTGCATCATCTAGCACAATCTTTTTGTCGTACCACTTTAAATCATTACTTAATTTAAAAGCTTTGCTAGAATCTAAACTTTGATAATGAGTTCTATTCAAAATATCTTTAAATTGCTGCCAGCCAAAAGTATCACGCAAAGGGTCTGCTGCAAAATGCACCACTAAAAACTCATCATTTAAACTAGGCTGACTTGCAAGTTCGATACTACTTCCGGTAGCATTGATGCTGTAGTCACCATTAGGAGTAAGTAGCTGCCCGTTTTTGCTAACCCAAACATACTGTGCATCTACAACTGCGGTATCTAGCAGTATACGGCCACGTTGTATATTTGTTAAAACATTATAGTCATTCGAAGTAGTATCAACACCGCTTCTATCCTTGACTGTAATACGCTGTCTATTGATGTTTCTATGATCGTGATTCGCAAATGTAATAACTTTTAACAATGTGCTTTCACTATACGTAGACGTAAATGTAATTGTATCTGAATCAATACCAAAATCGTTTCCAGTGTCAAAAGTTCCAAATGTATAATCTGCATTATGTCTTGTATATACTTCTAGTGTCTGCTTACCTGTTAGATCAAACACAGCACTTAAATGTATAGTACCAGTTTCTGGTGTCCATGTATAATCTTTATTAAATTCCAATACAGAATCATCAGCTACTACATAAAGACTATATCCAGGAATATTGTTTAAATCTATTTGTGAGTTGTTTAACACAAATGATCTTGTTGAATCGTCCATTGTAAACTTTTGTGCATAGCCTGGGTCAAGTAAAGTGTTGCCTGCTATGACTACTGTATTCCATTCTAAAGGATTTTTTACAGCAGGTTTATTTGATAGATCATAGCTTACAGAACTACCATCTGCTGTAATGTTCTCTATGATTATCTTACTGTAATTGCTTGTATCTGCAGGCTTAAAGATAGCATACTGTACTACGTCATTGAACACAGCAGCTTCTGCTAAACTAATTACTGCACGACCGTCTTGGTTAACAATCTCATGATCTATGTCTGCGCCGTCTACTCTAGCAACACTCTGAAGATCGTCCTCATGACTTACTCCAGTTAATATATTGAGCGTACTTCCGTCGCTTGTAAATGTATCACTTTCTATTATGTTAGATCCTGCAAGTCCAAAGTCGTTAATTCTAATTACACTTCTAGCCGCGGGCGCAGTTACAAATTGTACAGTCTTTGTATCTACATCAACAGTGTAATCAGATGTTAAACGCTGTAAATTACCGTCAACACTCACTATAACTTGAGTAATTTCATACAAATTAGCATCAATTGTAAAATCTGTTGTTGTACCGTTGCCGTAAAAAATATTGCTAGTAATATTGCTGTTACTACCCGATGGTCTTTCATACACTTTGATGTTAAGTGTGTCTAGTACTTGTCCCGGAACGTGTTCTTCTACACTTCCGCTTGTTATGTGTGATACAAAATTATCACCATCTATAGTTATATCTTCAGACGAAATACCTCTAGCATTTCCATAAGCAAGATTACCGCCTGACAATTGTGTATCAATTGTGTTTGGATTTAATGCATAAGTGCCATCACTAGAACTCTTTCTTATGATTAGTTTATCACTTGTATCATAATTTATTACTGCACCAGTATTGTTTCCATCACTTTGTATTGTCTGAAGCTTAAAATCATCTAGGTACATTGTGGTTGTTACACCGTCGCCGACTAGTGTGCGCATGATAGCATTAGGATTGTCAATTGCAGTACTTCCATCGTAATTAGGATCATCAATTCTAACTTGATTTAAGTATACATTATAGCTGGTGCCTAACTCTAATGGCTTTGACAGATTAATTTCTACCGTTGATTCATCAAACTGGAAAACTTCGTCTTCGTTAGTATCTGTATATGCATCCCATTCTGAAGTATACCAAGCATCGTTGTCCCATCCTTGTATTGTTTCAAAGCCTACTCCTTTTACTTCTACTCCGCCGTAGTCTACACCAACCATAAGTTGTGTTAAGTCTTTGCCTAATTGACCAGTAGCAGGAGTATAGTATGCATTAATTCGATCTGCTGCATTTAAAATATCCAAAGACTTTTCGTATGCTATGGTAACTATTGTACCGTTAGATAATGCACTTGTAGTTGTAATTCTACCCTTAGATCTTTTATAAGATTTAGAAGTGTCAACAACATTTGAAAAACTATATTCACTTTTGCCTAGTTCAATACCATTTGCTTTAACACTAATTTTATCTCTAGTTAGTACAATTGGCCACTTTAAATCGTACTCAAACTTACTACCGCTACTAGTAAATGTTTCCTCTACATTTATATCTGTAATTGTAAATGATCCTGCTGTTCTATCAAACTTCATAGCAGTTTTTGTCGAACGAACTAATCCATTGCCGATTTCTAAACTTATTTCTCCATTTGTACCACCTTCTTCGATATTGTGAAGTAATTCTATGCTAGGTGCACTGGTATATCCACTACCAGGGTTAACAATTTCTACCTTGGTTATCTTTCCGCTTGTTCCGACATATGTTTTGATTTCTGCGCCTGTGCCTCCGCCTCCGGACAACTTAACAACAGGTGCAGTTCTGTACTTAGATCCTGCATTATTAATATGTACAGCGGTTACTTCATAACCATTGTTATTAGCCCAATGCTTATTTGGATAATTTTCAATTATTTCATCTAAAACTGTTATTTCATTATCAACAATTTTAGTATCTGCATGAATTAATTTTCCATCTTGGGCGTCGTACACAGGTGTCAAGTCAAAATCTGTCACAAAGCTATTTGTAGGTTCTAATCTTTCATATGAACTTAAATATTCCCTTATTTTACTTTTGAACGGCTTAACTTCTTTTATGTATTCTTCATAGTCTGCAAGATTATCGTTGTTAAATGTGATGTCTTGTCGTAGCTGTCCTACATTGTGTTTTGCTTTAACAAAACTTGTTTTGAAAAGCCAGTCGGTATTTGTTTGTTCACTTAACACATATCTAAGGCTAGCAAAGAATAATCTGTTAAACTCCAGTAATAAATCATTAACAAATATATTATCTTTAATTGCACTTAGAATTGTTCTTAATTCGTATACTGGTAAAAAGTCATAAAACTTAATATCAAAACTATTACTATCGAAACCAAACGAAGGTGGTTCATAAAGATTAGAACCAAATTCAATTGTTCCTTTTTCACGGCCGATTGTATCATAATCAATAGTGTAATCTAAGCTGTTGGTAACATCTTTTCTCTTCAATAAAAGCCAGCCGCCTGAGCCTACATTTTGTATTTTAACTATTTCATTTCTGTTTATGTTGGCATTTATAAGACCATGACTATTACTTACAATATGATCTATCCTAGTGTTCGCATTAAATCCTGCAGCATACCAATCGATATAATTCCAGTAAAGAGTTGTATCATATTTTTGTTTGCTTTTTCTTATCCAAGATTCGCCATCTCTTTCATAAATTGCCCATTTATTACTAATAGTGGAATCATTTTTTACAAGAACTGCGTATTTTCTAATTGTTAGTATTGTATCACTTAGATAATTTGTTCCTTGTTTTACCACTGTTGCAGTTCTAACACGTCCTAGCGAATCAACTGTAACATTTACTTCTGCATCGCTGCCTTTACCATACACAATAACCGGCGGTGCATTTTTGTATCCACGCCCTGGATTGGTGATTTCTACTTTTGTAATTTTACCGTTTTCTACTACCGGTGTTAAAATTGCAGGGATAAGTTTTTCTGTTTGTATATCAGCTAAATCTTCTAAATCATCTACAGACTCGTCATACAAATTAGATGATGCAGCTGGCGCTGGATCAGTATCAAACAACGGAGTTAAAGTTTTACTATCAACAATTAGTGTATCTTTGAGTACAAGGTTTATTCTTTCTACAACTTGCTTCAAAGCTTCGAGTCTGTTAACAAACCAAGACTGACGTGGCTTTGACAAGTTACCATATCTATATTTTGTTGGTATAGAAGTATCAGGCACAGGTAGTAAGTTACTATCATAACCTATTAAACTGTCAAACCATTTAGTAATTACATCATCAGTTGGTTGACTTGTTTCTAAATTTTCTGATATAATTTTATATTGAGTATGTACATTTACATCAGTATTCTCTTGGTTATAAAATTGTACATTCAGAGATACGTCTTTTGCGCTGAGATATTTGTTAACGTTATTAAGAACAAATCTGTCAGCTGATAAAAATGATATAGATTCTACACCATTGTTGTTTGGATCAGCAATGTAACTACTAATAGCTTTTACACTGAAGTTTCTATCAGACTGAACTGGAATTGTTGTCTTATCTTTTACCCAGTAATAGTACTTGTTAGAAAATGTTTTTGCTATTGTATCATAAACTTTTCTCGATACGTAAGTAGATTCTGTTTTAGCTGTTCCTGTAATTCCATTTCTAATAGCTTCTGCATTCCCAGCTTTTGATAATTCGTTGTATTTAGATGGAAGATATGGACTTTCAATCCATTCATAAACATCTACACTACTAGAACCAAACGCTGTGTTCCATGTTTGTGCACTGTAAATAATTTCTGATTGATAAGGATTATAAAACTTTGCATTTGTCAGATCCCACCAGACCTGTCCTACTTGTTCAGAACCCCAAGTATTGTTTACGTCTACGTTGTCCGTATCTAATCCTACAGAATACACAGCCGGATCATCATTAGTTTTATAATTAATTTCTTGATCAGCAAGTCCTGATATTTTTCCTTGATTAATATCAATATAATCAAGATTTGCTATTCGTGTATTTGTTTTTGTGTTATATAGATAAACTTCTTTGATTTTTTCTAGATCTACAGTAGATTGTATTTCACGAAGTGTACGCCACATGTTTTTGCTAGAATCTGTAATTTTAAAGTTATACACTTCGCCAATATTTGTACCAGTATAAGTTTGTGGTTTTATTGGTATGCCTATAAAAATATCATTGTTTTTAAGCAAAACATGCTTGCCAAAATCACGCAAATTTTGATCTTTTGCATTAAGCTTTTGAGCTAGCAAATATTCATTATCAACATTTTCATACACATACACAATTCCTTGGAATTCATTTGTGTATGAAAAATTAGTAAACCCAGAATCAAAATATGTTTGACTATTATCGAAAATTGTTGGAGTAACTGCGTCGCTGTTTTTTGCACTGACTAATAATCTATTGCCATCAAAGTCGATGTTATACCCAAACTGCTCACCATTTTTATAATTAGAATTTTCTAAAGTATGATCTAAAGTAAACTCTCCATTTACTTGCTTATATATAAACACTTGGCCTTCGTTGGACTGATATATGTCTTCAAGCGGCTTACTGATAGCTATAAACATACCATCGCTACTTATTGCAGTTTTCCACTCATTAATCGCACTAGACTCGTCACCTGCAATCACAATCTGGCTGTGTTGATAATTTTCATCAACATTTCTATACACCACAACAGTAGACGGCTTGTTTTCATAAGTAACTTTAGAAACAACTACTGCGCCATCTTTTGAAACATCAAACTCATCTCCAAAAGTTTCTACATTATCATTATCTAACACGCTTGAAAAATCTGTACTGTCATTTATAACAACAATATTTGTGTTGTTAGGAATAAATCCTACATAATCCACGTAATCAGATTTTTTAGTCCAGTTGTCTAAACTAAATGCAGTACCAGCAACTATGTTTAGTCTTGCTTCGTATAACGCATCTCTATCTTCACTTACAAATACAATATCTCCCTGTCTGTATGCTAATGATTCATCGAATGGTCCTTTATAAGATTTAAACTTAGATGATTCCCAATCATAACTAACAGTCTCATATATGCCTTTGTTAAAGAAGTAAATTTTACCAGGCAGTGCGGCTGTGCCATTTCCAGCAGCTTGAACAAAAGCTTTATAAGTGTCACCTTTTTTACGTATTTTTACATTGGCGCCTAAATTTGAATCTGTCTGTGCATCTTGCACTATATAAGATCCATATTCACTAAATGCAGTTCCGTCATTTTTATAAACAGAATACACACCTTGATTAGTGAATGAACTTGCAGTTCCGGCAGTGTCAACAGGTATATTATACACTACTTCCCAATCGCTATTACTAATGCTAGGTGCTTCTTGTGCTCTA
>Ga0255777_10000659_pt1 | contig 32739 bp, 39 predicted proteins | sample 101ome_15_FD_179975 | JGI IMG/M metagenome (GOLD analysis project Ga0255777, IMG submission 179975) | Coastal salt marsh microbial communities from the Groves Creek Marsh, Skidaway Island, Georgia - 101402AT metaG (version 2) | ecosystem: Environmental > Aquatic > Marine > Intertidal zone >... | reverse complement strand
TATTAAAGAAGGCCTTGTAAAACATTACGAAGGTATTATTGGATTAGCAGAAGCTAATGTAAAAATTTATATGGAACAAAGTGTAGGTATTGGTGAGCATGCCGATATTCTTGAAGCAGTTGATGGTGAGTTAGAAAAGATCGCAGCGGCTCAAGATAAAATCGATATGTTAAAAAAATATTTTCCATAATAGCTCCCCAGGCTGGTTTACAAAACCGAAAATATGATATATAATACTACAAGTATTCCAAAATAATCAGTTACATACAAGAGGTATTAAGATGGCAACAGAACACGTTGACACTCGGAAGTTTCTTTCCGAGACAAAATTCTATGAAGGTTATTCCAGATTCGTTGACGGTGAAGATAGGTACGAAAGTTGGAACGAAGCAGTAGATCGTGTAATCGATATGCATGCAGAAAATTATAAAAATAATAGCAACGAACTTACTTCATATTTAGATGAAGCAAAACAAGCCTACAAAGAACAACGTGTACTTGCTGCTCAACGTTCATTACAATTTGGTGGAGAACAATTACTTAAACACCAAATGCGAATGTATAATTGTACCTCTTCTTATGCTGATCGTCCTGCGTTCTTTGGTGAATTATTCTATATTCTATTATGTGGTGCTGGTGCTGGATTCTCAGTACAAAAACACCATGTTGCCAAACTACCTCAAATCCAAGGTCGCACAAAACAAGCAAAAGGTTATATCGTAGAAGACTCAATCGAAGGTTGGGCTTCTGCACTTGATGTACTAATGTCATCATATATGGTCGGTGGTGGTAAACATCCTGACTATGAAGGTCGTAGAGTATTCTTTGACCTATCACAAATTCGTCCAAAGGGTGCCAAAATCTCGGGTGGATTTAAAGCACCAGGACCAGAAGGTCTACGTCGTTCTCTCGATAAAGTAGAACACCTTCTCCAAGGTCGTGTAATCGACCAAAAAGATCCAGTAGATTTAAAACCAATTGACGTTTATGATATTGCTATGCATGCAGCTGATGCTGTATTGTCTGGTGGTGTACGTCGTTCTGCTACTATTTGTCTTTTCTCTCCTGATGATGAGGAAATGATGAGTGCTAAAACAGGTAATTGGTTTGTAGATAATCCACAGCGAGCAAGATCAAATAACTCAGCTGTAATTGTAAGAGATCAAGCTTCACCAGAACAATTCAACACTTTGATGGAAAAAGTAAAACAGTTCGGTGAACCAGGTTTTGTCTTTGTTGAATCAACAGAGCATACAACTAATCCATGTGTAGAAATCGGAATGTTCCCACAAATTGATGGTGAATCAGGATGGCAAGGTTGTAATCTTACTGAGATCAATGGAGGCATGTGTACTACCGAGGAAGACTTTTACAAGGCCTGCCGCGCGGCTGCTATCCTCGGTACTCTCCAAGCAGGGTACACCGAGTTTAAATTTCTCTCGGAAACTTCTAAGAAAATCTTCGATCGAGAAGCCCTGCTTGGAGTATCAATTACGGGATGGATGAATAATCCTGACATTTTGTTTGATGAGAAAGTTTTAGAGAAAGGCGCTAATATTGTCAAAGAAACCAATAGACAAGTTGCAGGAATTATCGGAATCAATCCAGCGGCTCGAACGACTTGTGTCAAACCAAGCGGTAATGCTTCAGTCCTTTTACAAACTGCTTCTGGTATTCATGCTGAGCATAGCTCTATGTATATTCGTAATGTCCAGATGAATAAAGAATCTGAAATTACTCAGGCTATTCAACGCACAAACCCATATATGGTTGAAGAATCAGTATGGTCAGCTGGTGGTACTGACGTAGTAGTTTCATTCCCTATTATTCCACATGAAGGTTCTTATCTAAAAGACGATTTACTTGGCGTGAATCATCTTAAACTTGTTGCAAAAGCTCAAAAACATTGGGTTGAAGCTGGTACTAATGAAGAACTTTGTGCAGATAAAGGTATTCGTCACAATGTATCAAATACTATTATTGTAGATGATTGGGATGAAGTAGAACAATTTGTATTTGAGAATCGCCATTCATTTGCTGGTATTTCTTTCTTGCCAATGTCAGGTGATAAAGACTTTAACCAAGCACCAAACACTGCTGTTATTACAGCACAAGAAATGGTAAAAAAATATGGTACAGGTGCAATCTTTGCTTCAGGTATGGTTGTTGATGCATTAAAAGTATTTTCTAATCTGTGGGATGCATGTTCAACAGCTCAAGGGTTCGGCTTAGATATTTCTTTGGAATCATCAGAAAATTCTGCACGTGCAGATTGGATACGTCGTTTCCAAAACTTTGCTGAAAACTATTGCGATGGAGATATTAAGCAAGCAGAACATTGTTTGAAAGATTCTTATTTGCTACATAAATGGAATAAAATCCAAGCAAATCTAAAACAAGTTGATTGGGCTTCTGATATTACCGAAAAGAAATATACAGATGTTGATACTATTGGCTCTGCAGCATGTCAGGGCGGGGCATGTGAGATCGACTTTTAATGGAAGATTATATTATCGAATGTGAAGAATGCGAAGAAACTTCTTATGCAGCTTCATATGTAAAACCAAAATATTGCCCGGCGTGTGGTCGCCGGGCAGAAGTAGAAAAGAGATCAATCGAAGTAGATTCTTGGATCGATGATGAAGGCGATTAATATATACATGTATGTGGTATTATGAACAAAAAGAATTCACCGAAACTCCAACTGACTTTACCGGGTTTGTCTACCTCATTACGGACTTGTCTAACGGACGCAAATACATCGGAAAGAAATTATTCACTCGATCTAAAATCTTACCTAAAAATTCGAAACGAGCACGTAGATCCAGACAAACCGTCGACTCTGACTGGAGAACGTATTGTGGATCTAATAAACAAGTCCAACAACTCGTCGAAGAACACGGATTAGATCGGTTTAAAAGAGAAATACTTCGTCTTTGTAAAACTAAAGGCGAGATGTCATATTACGAAGCAAAGGAACAATTTGACCGTGACGTATTATTTAGTGATGAATATTACAATGAATTCATAGGCTGTAAGATTCATGCAAAACATGTACGTAAGTCCATGCCGACAAGTTTGTAGATTAAATAAGGACGACATATGTGTTGGTTGCGGTAGAACTAAAAAAGAAATATCTGAATGGTCTACATATCATTATTATCAGCGTATGAAAATAATGGAAAGGTTAGGCTATGGTAAAAGACGCCCTAGACCACGACGTTTATATAATGATGTATAAAGGATTTGAAGATATTAGAGCTTCAACCGAAGATCGTAATGAATTTTGGAACAAATATAAAGATTTAAAAGAAGCTTGCAGATTAATGTGGGTTCAAAAAGGGCATTTGTCCGATGAGAATACTATGATGGAATCTGCTCCTGGTTATTTCAAAAGACAATGGGGTAATCACGAGAATGTAGTCCATGAAGAAGGATTTGATGAAGCTTTTTTAAAATGGTTGAAAGAAAACTATTTACAAGCTCGTTAAATTGTGGTAGAATATACCTAGACAATTGGAGAATACATTATGATTATTATGGATTTTAACGGTATTGCCGTTGGTTCTATTTTTGCGAATGGTAAATTAGAAGAAGGTATGGTTCGCCATATGGTGTTCAATACTATTCGTATGTACAAAACTAAATTTGAAAAAGAATATGGTGAAACGGTAATTGCATGTGATGGCGCTAATAATTGGCGTCGTAGTTGGTTCCCCCAATATAAAGCAAATCGCAGAAAAAGCCGTGAAAAATCTGATTTTGATTGGGATCGTGCATACGAAATCTTAAATGATTTGCGTACAGATATTAGAGAAAATTTTCCTTATAAGTTAGTACATATCGAAGGCTGTGAGGCTGATGATGTGATTGCTACACTTGTAGAACAAACACAAGAATTTGGCAAGAATGAAGAGGTTATGATCATTTCTGCTGATAAAGATTTTGTTCAGCTACAGACTTACGGCAATGTCCGTCAATTTTCTCCTCTTACAAAAAAGTTTGTAGCTGAACAAAACCCTAATCTTTTCCGTCAAACGCATATCTTTAAAGGTGACACAAGTGATGGTGTACCTAATGTATTGAGTGGAGATAATGTTTTTGTAGAAGGTCTACGTCAAACTCCTTTATCAAAGAAAAAAATAGAAGCTTTGATTGCAGATCCTAAATCTCTTGGAGAAGAAGTATACCGCAATATTAAGCGTAATGAAAAACTAATTGATTTACGAAATACTCCTTCAGATTTGAAAGAATCGATTATAAATAGTTTTGAAAACCAAGATCCATGGAAAAATAAAGGCAAAGTTTTTCCTTACATGGTTGGTAAACAAATGAATATGTTGCTTGAAAGCGTTGAGGAATTTTTATGAAACTAGTTTATGAAATTTTGGATGAAGTTAAAAAATCTAGAAAAAAAGAAGATAAAGTTCGTATCTTGAAAGAAAACGAATCTTGGGCACTAAAAGATATTATTAAAGGTTCAATGGACGAGAGCGTTCAATGGAATCTACCTGGTGGATCTCCTCCTTATAATCCATCAGAGGGGCATAATGCGCCCACATCCCTTTTCAGAGAACATAAAAAGTTTAAATACTTCGTGAAAGGGGTTCCTGCTAGTGATGGCATGAATCCTATTAAACGCGAAAGTCTTTTCATCGGTTTGATAGAAGGTATCCACCCAGAGGATGCTAAATTGGTTATTGCAATGATTAACAAAACCAAGCCCGCTGGACTTACGAAACCGCTTGTTGACGAAGCATTTCCAGGTTTGGTAAAATAGCGGCCAACAACAAAGGACACTGCTCATATGGAAGCTATTCAGCTAGAAAGATTACAACAAGACAAACAAAAACTTGATCTTTTTATTCAGAAGCTTAAAGACTCTAAACAATATGATCGACTCAAAAAGGTTATACAGAAAAAAGAGTATTTAGACTCAAGAATTGCTGAAGTAATTTCAAATTAACATATAAAAGGAGTGTACAACCTCGAGTATTTGTGGTAGAATAGAACTACAATTGCTCGAGGTTTTTATATTATGAATATCTTTATACTTGACACAGATCCTATCAAGGCTGCTCAGCTTCAATGCGATAAACATATTAACAAAATGATTGTCGAATCTGCGCAGATGCTTTCAACAGCACATCGTATGCTTGATGGCAAACTTGAAAAACGGCCTTCAAAATCTGGTAAACGTATGGTCGATTATTGGGTTCATCCAGATCCCATCCTTGAAGAACATTTATATAAAGCTGTACACCATACCCATCCTTGTACTGTATGGACTATGGAGTCTTCTTCTAATTACCATTGGCATCTCAAACATTTTGATGCATTGTGCGTAGAATGGGAATATAGATATGGTAGACCTGAAAAACCTATACATAATACTAAATTGATTATGCAATATTTGTTGAATCATCCTTTTAATATTCCGAGTAAGACACTCACACCATTTAAACTTGCGATGAAATCTAATCCTGAATGCATTGCTCTTGAAGATCCTGTAAAAGCATATCGTGCTTTCTATCAAACGAAACAAGATCGATTCAAAATGGATTGGACTAAACGCCCTATTCCGGAGTGGTTTAATGCCAACGTACACAGTTAGAAGAGCCGATGTAGAAGACGGTAAACAATGGGAAGTCTATTGTTCGTATATAGAACTTCAGCAAATGTGTGAAGAATATAAACTTGAACAAGTTTTATCGACACCAAAGATTGTGAGTGGGACAGGAAGTCTTGCTCGTAAAACGGACGATGGTTGGAAAGATCATCTTAAAAGAATTAAAGAAAATTCTGGACGAGGCAATACTATTAAAGTATGAAGAAACAGCCAAAAAATAATAGTATGATTGTACGATGGGACGACCTTCTACAATATGAACCAATGACTGTTAACCAAGAAAAAGCCTTCAAATCTTGGGATAATGGCGACCACTTAATATTAATGGGATCTGCAGGCACTGGTAAAACTTTCGTAGCAATGTACCTTGGACTTGAAACAATATTAGATAAAGATGAAGCTCAAGATAAACTCGTAATTATTCGTTCTATGGTTCCTACTCGTGATATTGGTTATTTACCAGGAGATAAACACGAAAAAGAAGAAGCATTTTTAGCACCATACAAATCGATTGCTACTGAACTTTTTGCTGATAAAGGATCTTATGGGAAGTTATGTACTAATAAACAACTCGAGTTTCATTCTACTTCTCATATTCGTGGTATTACTATTGATGACGCTGTAATTATTGTTGATGAAATGCAAAACTTAAACTTTCATGAACTTGATTCGGTAATTACTCGAGTTGGTCGTAATTGTAGAGTTATTTTTTCAGGTGATTATTTACAGACAGATTTTAAGTATGATGATGAGAAAAACGGTATCTATGAATTTATGAGAATTATTGAACGATTAAATGATTTTAATATAGTTCATTTTGGATGGGAAGATATTGTAAGATCTGATTTTGTAAGAGATTATATTATGACAAAGGAGATGCTAAATGGTTAGTGTATTAGCTAAAGCAAAATTTCCAGGATTTGAAATGGAAGTTCGCAATCACGAATTTCATCTAGAACCAGAATTTGCAGATGAATTAAGAGAATATGTTTCTGATTTTAAAGATAAGCCTTGGGATTCATATAATCTTTTTGATGAAGATGCAGATTGTATTAGAAAGCTAGCTGAAATAATTCATAATGAAGTTTCTCAATTTAATCATAATGCAGAAAAAAGATACGATCTTTATATCAATGGATGGGTAAATGTATTATGGAAATGGGATTCAATTAAACCTCATTGGCATAGTGCTGAAAAAAATAGCTATTATTCTTGTAATATATCACTCGATAATTATGAAAGCAAAACTCTATTTTATCCTCCATGGGGAGATAGAAATGGCCATATTATTGAAATGGAAAATAATAAAGGTCAAGGTTGGTTTTTTCCTGCATGGTTATGGCATGAAGTACCAACCATTCAAGACGAAGAAAGATTTACAATTGGATTAGATGTTCATACTAGAGATGCTTATATTAAGCGAGATGAAGATGCACCTATAAATAGAAGTAGAGTATTACATGAGATTTATACATGAAAAAATTGATCTTGGATATGATGATCTGGATGCAGAAACATTACCATCAGGCAGAGTCTATCATACTCCTGATGGTGATTATCCTAGCATCACAACGGTTCTCTCTATTCTGACCGAAGAAGCTATTTCGAAATGGCGTAAACGTGTTGGAGAGGAAGAAGCAAATCGTGTAGGTGGGCGGGCCGCCGCACGCGGAACACAAGTTCATGCTATCATAGAAAGGTATCTCAAAAATGAAGACACAACAGATTATCTCCCACATATTAGACAAAGTCTTGAAAACGTCAGGCCAATTCTTGATCGATCTATCGGAAAAATCTTTCACCTCGAAGCTCCTCTTTATAGTAGGCATCTTGGTCTTGCTGGTCGCGTTGATTGCGTAGCAGAATTTGATGGTGTTCCATCAATCGTAGACTTTAAAACAAGTAAACGTGTAAAGACAAAAGATAAGATTCATAACTATTTCTGTCAGATGGCAGCTTATGCTATTATGTGGGAAGAAAGAACTGGTATGCCAATCGTCAATACGGTTGTTGTTATGGATGTAGACGATAATGAACCATTAGTGTTCAAAGAGCATAGGGATAATTGGACTTCTTTACTTCTTGATACTATAAAAGAATATAATAGAAGAAAATTATTCCATTAAAATTTAAATTAAAGAAAATTATTTCACAAAAAAGTGAAAAAAAGCATGTACATTGCTTTCATACTGGTGTAGGATGTATATATCAAATGAAGGAGAAAGCAATGTCAAGAATAGTACACCTCGATGATGGTACAGCAATCAAATCAGACGTAATCGAATGTTTTGATCTAGCTGTTAAAGACGAATTCAACACTCGTGACGGTGTTGGTACAACAAGCTTTTGGAATTTTGTAGAGTCAGACATGTATCAAGGTCTTCGTATCTTCTACAATTCTGAGTACATTGACGCTTGCTTCGAAAAACTTGCAGATATCTTTGAAGGAGAACTTGTATAATGCAAACATATGACGAACGTATGGCAATGATTCGTGAAGCTGCCGCTAAATTCAATAAAAAGGTAAAGCGTAACAATACTGCACGTCGTACCGAAACATCGTTTATGGATAAATACAACGATGATGAAAATATCAATGCGTATACCGATGCATCTAAATACGCCAAAGAATACTATGGCGAAGTGATGTACGAAACTACGAGGTTTGATAATGATTGGGATTAATGAAATCTTTTGGGGAATGATCATTGGATTATTAATGATCGCAATTGATGATTGGTTTATACCAGGAGGATTGTACTAATGAGAGTGGTCCACTATGTAGGATTCAGAGGTGACGAATATGTTCGTGCACATCGCATCTTCGGTGGACCAGTTATGATTCACAAAGATTATGACGATCGTGTATTCACTGAAGTTGGTGATAGTGACGTCGTTATCTTTGGTCCAAAATATAAAAAAGTCCCATACGTATGGGATGCCAGCGGAGATATGTAATGTCTATGCACATGATTCGTGGCATTCAAGTCCACGGAAATTCTTCTAAGAAGAAAAAGAAAAAAACTAAAGGGATCTTGGCCGAAGAAGAAAAAATGGCCAAGCTCCTCAAACGAGTTGGTTACAAAGGAGGTGGAGATTATCGTGCGCCAATACCGTCTTATTCAGAAGATCGTCCAACAGTCAAGACGTCGGACACAATACCAGGTTATTCGCCGAAATCCAAAGCTAACCAGTACACCGGTGATTATATCATCGGAATTGGAACCATGCACAAATCAAACATGGTCCCAATCACCAACAAAAAAGACGCAGAAGCAATTTCTCAAATGAGAAGAAATTAATTTTAAAAAATGCGTTTTAAGCATGTACATTGCTGGGAAACTGTGGTAGAATATACCTAGAATTAGAGGAGAATGTAATGGCTAAAATGGCAAAACGTAAAGTAAAAGCAAAAGTTCCTACACGTCGTAGAACTGGTGCATCGTTAATTCCTGTGGATAAAGGTTGGGTAGCATGCCAATCTTATTTTCATGGTGAAATGGAAAAGAAAGATCTTTCATCTAGCTTAAAAACTTGGATCAAAGCCAATTATAGTAAAGCTGATCAAAAGAAAATTTTTGCAAATCCTTCGTATGCTTTCGAAATGTACACTCACTATAGCTGTACAGCATTTTGGCTTACATCTAATCTACCTACAGATGAACACCCCATTCCGAATTATGTCAGCGGTCTGAAAAGATATGTTGGTGAATTAATCGAACGTGGTGTTGCTTTACTTGCTGAGAAGAAACAGCGAGAAAAAGAAGAATCGAATATCGTAGTATTATCACCTCAACAGCGTTTGCAAAAAAAGATTGGTAATACTATTATGCAAGATCTATTGACATTGGAAGATGAATGGATTGAGGGTGAAAAAACCACTCTTGATGTATATCAACAATTTCAACGTCATGGATTGTCGGGCTCTGCTGTGAAGCAAGTTCGACAGGTGATTGAGGGCTGGTTACTAGATTATGAGGATGCTTACCACAAACGTTGTCCTCAGGCTGTGGAAGGTTATTCACATTTGAAAAAACCAGAACTCAATCGCCGTATCAAGGCATGTCAAGACATGCTATCGGATCTGGACAGGATCAAGTCTGCTGCTAAGGCTACACGTGCCGTTCGTATCAAAAAGCCTGTGGCTGCAGATAAGCAAATCGCTCGTATTCAATATTGTAATGCGAATAAAGAGTTTAAGTTGCAATCAATTAATCCAATCATGATTATTGGTAAACAACGTCTCTTTACGTTCAACGTGAAATATCGGATCCTTACAGAATATCTTACTCAGTCGCCGAATGGATTTTCAATCAAAGGTACTACACTACAAGGTGTAGACTTCGAACAATCGAGACAGACTCGACTTCGTAAACCTGATGAATTCCTATCGGTTGTACTGAGTAAGACTCCGAACCAGATCGATAAAGAGTTTAAGTCGCTTACTACAAAAGTGACATGTCCTACTAACAGTCGAATTAATAAGGAGACTATATTGTTGAGAGTGTTTGATAAGTGATAGAAGAAAACTTTTTAACTAAATCAAAATTCACAAAGCTGGTTGAAAAGACCGTATCTGAAAAAGAACTTTCGTATATGGATGCTATTCTTTGGCTTTGTGAAAAGAATAACATAGAACCAGAAGATGTGAAGAAATTTGTGTCTTCTATTATCAAAGATAAAGTTGAAGCTGAAGCAATGAAGTTAAATTTTTTGCCTCGGCAGAACGATTTAGATAGTTTTATGTGATATATACTATGTACCATTTCTTAAAAATTTGGTATAATATTTCAGTTAATATTTCAGTTTATACGAGGTAAATATGTCTTTCGAAAATCTAAAACGTAATAGAGATCAGATCTCTAAACTAGTATCAGCCGCAGAAAAAGTTGGCGGTGGAAATACAGAAACCAAATCCTATGTAGATGAACGAATTTGGAAACCAACAGTAGATAAAGCTGGTAATGGTTATGCTGTTCTTCGTTTTCTGCCAGCTCCTGAAGGTGAAGATCTTCCATGGGTTCGATATTGGGATCATGGTTTTAAAGGCCCAACAGGTCTTTGGTATATTGAGAACTCACTTACATCGATTGGTCAAAACGATCCAGTTGGTGAACTTAACTCAAAGCTTTGGAATTCTGGTATTGAATCAGATAAAGATAAAGCACGAGCACAAAAGCGTAGACTACATTATGTAGTGAATGCCTATGTGGTGAGTGATCCATCAAATCCAGAAAATGAAGGTAAAGTATTCCTTTATAAGTTTGGTAAGAAAATCTTTGATAAGATTATGGACGTCATGCAACCAGCATTTCAAGACGAAACTCCTATCAATCCATTTGATTTTTGGGAAGGTGCCAATTTCAAATTGAAGATTCGTAATGTTGAAGGTTATCGTAACTATGATAAATCAGAGTTCGATAGTCCATCACAACTTGCAGATGACGAAAAGCTAGAAACCATTTATGGTAAAATGCATTCGCTAAAAGAGTTTACTGATCCAACTAACTATAAGACTTATGACGAATTAAAGTCTAAGTTAATGCGTGTTCTTGGTGAAGAAGCAACTGCAGGTAGTTATACTGTGAAAGAAGAAGCAAAGATCAATGAGCCTGAACCAGCATACGAACCTATGACTGCCGAACAGGTTACTACTGATGATGACGATACAATGTCATACTTTGCTAAATTGGCACAGGAAGACTAAGGCGAACGGGGAAAGCCTGACAATTACGTCGAATGTACCCAAAAAAAATCCACCCTCGAGTCTGCAGCTCTAGGAATGGTGTGTGACCCTCAGCACATAATGAGGTACGGGCTTCCGGTATACAGAGAAGCTAGAAGGGGCGGCACCGCGGAAGGTCGCCCCTTTGATTTATCTACCACCTAGGCCACTTGGGCCTGTTCTCTTCAAGTTTGGATCATTAGAATTTACAGTATCAGTATTACCTGGGAATGACATTGGATTTACTGATGTTTGAGTAACACTATTATCATCAGCAGATACAACTGTATTTCCTCCACCACCACCATTATTAGTTGGCGCAGGTGGGATCATGTCAGGTGGAGCTAAAGCTGCTCTTAAATTAGAAATATTAGCAATTGCTGTTTGATAATCTATTTCCGGACTTGCCAATCCTTTAATAGTTTGTTCTGTGAATGGTAACCAACTATCATCAAATTTACCACCCATAATTGCTTTTTCAATTACTGGTACAGATGCTGCTAAATCTTCAGCAAATCTTTTCATGTTTAATGTACTACCATCAAACTTAAGCTTACCTAACTTTTCAATTGAAACAGTAAGACTATCTACAGCACGTGAACCTTTTTCTAAATCATCTGCTTTATCTGCAACTTTCATTACTTCATCAAAAGCATTATCTTGGCCAGTAAAGAATGAAATAATTGCTTCAGCTGCATTCGTAAGACCAGTTACAAAATTAGCTCCACTGAATTTTAAAAGACCTGCTGATATTGATCCCATTGCAACCGAGAATTTACCAGCATTTTCAAATTTTTCTGGTGATTCTACAATTGATAATAAATTATTAACATTTTTCTTTACTTCTTCTGTCCAGTTTTGTCTTCCCTCACCTGGACTTATCCAATCACTTAATGCATCCATTATGCTAGTTGCTCCACCAGCCGTACTAAATGCTAGAAGCCCGGCAGAAATACCACCCATTACAGCGATAAATCCTGCAGTATCTGCACCAATGCCTGGAGTATTTACGATGCCAAGTAAAGTTGTTACATTATCAACTACATGTTGAGCCCAGTTTCCTCCACCTTCAGTATTTGATTCTTTAGAGAACCAATCTCCCAACATATCGGTACCACCCGATAAAATAGCACCAGTACCAAATGCTGCGAGACCAAGACCAATTCCACTCATAGCTAAAGTGAATGCACCACCATCCTTTAGCATTTCCACATTACCACCTAAGTAATGCTTAATACTTAATAGCGATACCACATTATCTTTAATGTTTGTAGCCCAATCAGTACTACCTGTCCATTTTGCAAATGCGTCTGTAGTTGTGGCTATAAGAGAACCAGCAGAAAATATGGCCAAACCTGCTGCAAGTCCAGTCATTGCTAATGGGAATGAAGCGGCTTCAAATAACATTCCAATGTTTTCTAATGGACCATCAGCGATACTCAAAAGAGTTTGTACATTCGTTTTAAGGTCTGTTGCCCACTTAGTTCCTTTATCCGCAAACTGTGCAAGTCCAGATCCAGTAGCAAATACGGTAAGACCTGCACCTAATCCAGCTAAAGCAGCTGAAACTCCAACGCCGTCAAATAAAATTCCTAATCCAGCTAAAGTATAATCATCTGCTAAACCTAGTAAATTACCAACGTTCGTTGCAACGTCTGTAGACCACTGAGTGCCATCACTAAAATAACTTAAACCAGCATTTAGAGCGCCACCAACACCGAATGGAACTAACGCTGCACCTAATCCACCTATTGCTAATATGACAGCGCCATCCGCACCTAATCTAGCTAAACCATCTTCAGTATAGCGATCACCAATTCCTAATAAAGTTTCAACGTTATCTTTTACGTTTGTAGCCCAATCAGTAGCAAAATAATCTACACCAGCATTTAAGGCACCGCCAACAGCAAATGGCACTAATGCACCACCAATACCGCTTAAGGCTAGAATGACTGCGCCATCTGACATTAATTGTTTAAGAGTATTTTCTCCGTATCTTTCACCAATTGATAATATAGCTTCAACGTTTTTCTTAATTATATTGCCATCTAATAATCCAGCGGCAATAGCTCCAGCAATCCCAACAAGTCCAGCTAAAGCTCCACCCTTTAAAAGTCCACCAAGTCCCATTCCTGCCGCACCAAGTCCAGCACCAAAACCTCCACCTTTAGCACTAGTTGATTTAGATATTGGAGAACGTGCTTCTGCAGCTGCTTCTAATCCTTTCATCTTGGCTGTTTGGCCACGATTAAGGAATAATGCAAATTGGCCGCTTAAACGATTTACCGCAGCTTCTACATCCTGTGTAGATTTTTTATTATCTTTTAATTGTTGAATTACTGCGTTTAAGTCTGCCATTGCTTATCTCTGTTGCTGCTTAGCTTCTAACTCTTTTATATAATCAACTAACATAGCAATATAAATTTCTTTTTCCCAAGGTATCATATTGTCTATCTCATCTAAAGAATAATTATGATGTTGCATTAAGTCAAAATTAGTCTTGTAATAGTATTGTAAACTAGTATGAGATAGACCTAGAATAAAAAAGCTTGAATTCCTTCTATTTGTTGTTTATTTTCATGACCACATGATTCACATTTAAAATGCGGTGTATGTTGTAATCTCGGTAATTGATCTACAAATTCTCTAATTTTAGAAAATTGCGCGCTATTCATTGAGCTTAAAAACTCTACTAATTCTTCTTGAGTTGTATCAGAAGCTTTAATGTATTCATTTTCTGTAACGATAGCTGAAATACATTGAGCAACGATACCAAGAATTTGATCTGTTTGTGAAATATTCTCATTTGTTTGAATAGAACTTACTACATTATCAAAGGTAGGTTGTTTTAATTCAACAAAAAGATTTTTTTCGAGTTCAATTTTATCGGTTAATTTTTTTCCGTGTGGAGGAACAATTTCATCTACATTAATTATTACTTCATTCTCGTGTTGACAATTCTCGCACTTCATTCCAATTGTAGTAGTTTCACCTACTGATTTTGCTCTAATTTTTAAGAAAGCATATTCAATATCTACAGCTGTAAGATCTTGTCTTTTAATATCATCTGCAACGCACGCTTCAACCATATCTCCAAGAGCTAAAACGATTTGACGCGGATCTTCTGATTCAGCAGCTAACATTAAAATTTTCTCTTCTTTTACAAGAAAAGGTCTAAATCTCACTTTCGCTTGAGTAGATGGAATAACCATCTCATATTTAGGTGTAGCATTAAGCTGTGGCAAAGCCATAATTTAGTCTCCTATATATTCAATCCAATATTAAACATTCCGTCTAATCCAACTTTATTATCTATCCATCTTGTATAAGAAAACGATACATTTAATTGAACTAAACCATCAAGTTCATTTGATAATTCAATTGAGTTCATTGTTGTTGGAAATGCTTCAATCAATTCACATGAATAAACTGAACCACCTCCGATATCTATATTTCCACTAAGTGGACCGAGAAGCCCGCTACTAAATCCTGCAATTGGTCTTCTAAGTTGATGAATACGTATTGATTTTTGATATTCATTTTTATATGCTGGAGTTCCATAGTTTTCATCTATGATATATCTCATCCAGCCATCGATATATTTTTTAATTCCATAATCATTCATGAGATAGAATGTCATGGCAACTTCTGGTACTGCATAACCATATGCAATCTTTTGTGATTCTGCACCGATTCTACGATCTGTGGTAAGAATTTGTTTTCCAGGTAATTGAACTTGGCTACAAAGAAAATTCATTTCTCTACTTGTTGGTTCATTTTCAATGATACCCGGAATTGATGGCAATGAAAATAAACTTGCAAGGAATCCACCAAATCCACCAGAATTACTCGATCCCAATGGTGGCATTTCAACTAAAAACTGATTTGCTTTTGCAAACCCAAGTTTTGTATTCGCTAATGTTTTAAGATCGTCTACTGATGCCATTAGATCGCTTTCCTTGATTGTGAATACACAAACGATGCACTTGATTTTGCCCAATCTTGTGTTGGTAAAAATACTGCAATCTCCCATTCAGTAGGAGATACTAAAGCAAAACGACTTCTTACATGTTCTGTAAGATAGCGTTTAAAACATGGTTTAAAGTATTTGTATCTTGCTGCACCCTGTAATTTATTATAAGTGAGATTAAATTTCGTTGTTTCATCATAACGATCATTATTTGTAATATCAAGCAATGAGTCCAAAAACTTAGCACGAAGAACTGGAGGTAGATAATGAAGATTCAGACCAGTAAATCCACCAGGTGCACGACCAACAATGATTGTCAAAGGAAATCTATCGTAATATGGTAGTGTATCTTTTGTTTTTGGATCATAATAATACATGAACATACTGCCCATGATTTGTCTGTTCTTTAATTCAATTTCTTCTTCGCGCATCAATGCACTACGATTGATGCGACCCAACTGAGCCGCCTTTCGGCGAAACCAATTGCGCGACTCAGCCGTCCTGGGGGTGATACCTTTTTTAAAAGCTTCTAGCTCTAGTTTTTGAAATAGATTACTCATGAATCTATTTATATCTTTTTCTTAGGTTTTTTACGGCTATATGGTCTAAGCTTTTTCATCGGCTTTAATTTTCCAGGCATTGATTTTGGCAATAATCCCATTTCTTGTAAAGTCTTTTCTGTCCAGATCTGAAATTCCCAACCACGATCTTTTGCATATTCACTTGCAGCTTCCCACTTATTCATGTTCTTTATATAAGTGAGACCTTCGTTAATATATTTCTTTGTACGTTTTTGGCCTGTAGGAGGTGCAGTTTCTTTATCAGGTTTAATTTCAACTAAGATGGTTTTTCCTTCCATCTGAATCAAAAGATCTGGAAAGTATCGGTGATACTTCTTATCTACTTCGTAATAATATGGTATGATTAATTCTTCGGACGACCACTTCTTTACTTTCGGGTTTGCATCGCACCACTGAAAGCATGCTTTTTCCCATAACGAACGATAAATTACATTATCGAAGTCGCCTTTATATTTCTTTACGTTGTTTACTTTATATCTACCAGAATATGCCATGATTTATATATAAATAAGCTATAATACTTTACACTTATTTATTAGGATTACACAATGCCAATAGGATACGGATTAGCTTACCCGATAGAAAATGATCCTGCGTATACAGCTCGTATACGATTTACGAACTATAAAATTAAACCATTGAACGGTAACGAAACAAAGGCATTGCGTGAAGGATTGTCAGGTGCTTTAAAAGATAATGTTGGTAAATTTAAAAATACTTGGGAAAATTTTAAATCTACTGATACAAAATTATCATCAAAACTCGATGGCAAAGATGGTAATTTAAGGGAATCGTATGATTTTCTAAAAAATAAAAAAACTTTAAGTAGCACATTAACTAGTGTTTTAGGAAATTTTACTTCTAGCATAAGTTCTATTTTGACTGGTTCCCCTAGTTCAATGATATATGATTCAACTTCTCCTTCTGTTCATATGTTCGTTCCGTTATCAATGGCATTTTCAGATACTATTCAATATGAAGGCGCTGCTCTTGGTGCAGCTCCTGCCGCATTTGCAAATGCAGTAGCAAGAGGAGATGGTAGTGCTTCAGCCATGTTAAAAGGAATTGGCGAAGGCGCTATGAGTGCTATTAATACTGTGATAAATGGTACTGAAGGAATGTCAAATGATGCTGCTCGTCTTGCTGCATCAAGAACTATTCAATCGATTCCTCTTGTAAAAGGTGCATTTGGAAATGCAGCTGCATTTTCTTTTCAGGTTTCAGTGAATCCAAATACAAGAGCACTCTTTAAAGGTGTAACTCTAAGAGAATTTACTTTTAACTTTAATATGATTGCAAATAGTCAAAGAGAAGCAGAACAAATTGAAGCTATTGTAAAACATTTCAGATATAAAATGTATCCATCAATCTTTGATCCATTTGCAGTTGATGGTAATCTCACATCTCCTTTTGCTTATAAATTCCCAGATCTTTTTAAGATTGACTTTAGACTTGGTAATACACGATTGAAAGTACCAAAGATCCATCCTTGTTATTTAAGAAATGTTCAAGTAACATATAACCCAACAGGTGCAACGTTTCATAGAGATGGACGAGCCAATGAAACTAATATTACTTTGAGCTTTATGGAATTCAGAGCACTATCACAAAAAGACATTGCTGCGGGGTACTAATGGCTTATTTTTCTAGTTTTAATAATGTTCTTTATTCATTTGGAGATGATCATCTTTCTATAGAAAACGTATTTGAAAATTTAACAATTTATAGTGACGTAATTGATCAAGTAAAAGATAATGTTTCTTTTTATGATAAAACTTATATTCAAGAAGGTGAAAGACCTGATCAGTTAGCATTAAGATTATATGACGATCCATCGTATTATTGGACATTTTATCTCATGAATGATGGAATACGTCAACAAGGTTGGCCTATTGATCAACAACAAATGTTAGAAACTATCGAAGAAGTATTTCCAAACTTTACAGTTACAGTGAGAGAAGATATTACCAAAAAGTTTGATGTTGGTCGTGATCTGATTGGTCAAACATCTGGTGCACGTGGAACTATCGACCATAAAAACTATGATTTAGGTCAACTTATTATAAAACTTGATCCTGGCTCTGTAGACTTTCAAGTCGGAGAAATTGTAAGATCCACAAATGTATCATCTGATGTACAAACAGCCGAAACATTTGGAGCATCAAAAGAATATTTAGCTGCACGATATTATCTTGATGGAGACGGTGATGTGGCAGATTTCGATCCACTTGTTGGACCTGGCGCATTACTTACAGAAAAAACTTATCTCGATACATGGGTTGAAGAAAACGATAATTTAAGGCAAATACAAGTAATTAAACCGCAGTATCTTGGTAAACTCGAATCTGCATTTAATACGGCGGTAAGTGAAGTCTAATGTCAACAGCTCAACCCTTTTTTATCAAAAAAGCGTTACTTATAGCTAATCGAACAGGATTAGGTAATAAACCTGCGGCTCATGATATTTCGAAAGCAATGGTTGACATTGAAATATTTGAACATCTGAGTTTGCCATATACTTCAGCTTTAATATCATTTTCAGATACTGCTGATACATTAAGCAGTTTAGATATTCAAGGTGCAGAGTATGTAGAACTTACAATTGCAAATCATACAGAAGCCTTGACTATTACAAAGAATTATTACATTACAAAGGTTGAAAATGTTGTTCGAGGTACTGAAAATGCAGATTTAATCGTACTCAATTGTATTGATGAAATAGCTTTTAGATCTCATCTTTTCAATGTCAATATTGTCCTTGATGGCACACCATTACAAATGATTGGGCGAATAGCACAAGATTATTTGAATACTAATATTCTACACAACGAAGAGAAATATTCACAATACCACAAATACATTGTTCCGAATTTAACACCGTTAGAAACGATGAAGTGGATATCTCAACAATCAATTACTACTATAGGTATGCCACACTTTTTGTTTGGAATATGGGCTGATGAAAACTTAAGATATGTTGATTTAGAAGATTTACTTACTGCAGATACAATTAATAAAAATCGACCGTTTGTGTATGGTATGGCTCTTGCTTCTATGGGTACAGGTGGTGATACAGGAATACAAACACAAAGAATTATTAATTACAATTACAACAACAACCATAATATTTTTGATCTTATTGATCAAGGATATATAAGTGGTAATCATTTTTATTATGATACAATGGCAAATAGAGAATATTTAGTTGATTGGCGAGTAAGCCGCGATATGTTTAATCCTATGATTGATCAAAGTTTATTCAAATCTGGTCATCAAAGATATCCATATGCTCCTGCAACTACATTCGACGGTGCATATATGGAAGAATATCAATCAAGAAGAACTTTCCGAATTGCAACAAATAGACCTTGGGATGAGGGATATACTGTTCCTGGTTCAAGACCTTCACTTGCTGGATATACAAATGATATTGTAAATGAAGCAATGCGAGTGTTTATGAATAAAGAAACAATAACATGGCAAATTGATGGTAAAAGAGTTGGTCAAATATCTCCTGGTTCCCATTTCATAGGTAAAAAGGTCCGATGTTTATTTGGAAGAACTATGGTTGAAGATACTGAAAATGCGAGTGGAAAAATTGATGCAAAGAAATCTGGTGATTATATAGTAATGGCAGTAAAACATAGACTTTCAAAAGAAAGATATGACATCTTTTTAACTGGTACTAAACTTGGTTCACCTAATAGCGCGGATATGAGATAATGTTTTATGGAGATAATACAAGGTGGTTTATTGGGAAGGTCGCAAAAGTAGATGGCGATCCATCTCAAACTGGAAGAATTAAAGTAAGAATTTTCGGTATTCATGATGATCCATCAATTGTGGTACCAGATGATTTACCTTGGGCTCAAGTATTAATGCCACTCACTGAAGGTGGTGGTTCTGGTATTGGTGCTGCTACTGGAATTCAACCACAATCGATGGTATTTGGTATTTTTCTTGATGGTAAAGAATCTCAAATGCCATTAGTACTTGGTTCTATTATTACAAATGAAAACTATGCACAAGAACTTGTACAAAAAGGTGACACTCCTTCAACGCGAGCTGGTACTGGAGGCATTCGCTATAGTGGTATGACTCAAGCCCAATGGGAAGCAGCAAGAGATGCAGGAATTCGAATTACTGATGCTCGTTCTCCACTTTCACCAAACTATCAACTTGCTGGAAGCACAAATCCAGAAAAAGCTGCACTTTGGTTTTTAAGTGAACACGGCGGAGGATACACACCAGCACAGATGGCAGGTCTTATAGGTAATTTTATGGCAGAATCTGGTAAAAACCTAGATCCAACTGCACAAAATAAAACTACCGAAGCATCAATTGGTATTGCACAATGGAATCCATTGAATAAAGGTGATCGTGATTGGATAAATCCACAAAGTAGACTTTATCAATTGATAAAACATTCAGAAAGCCTTGGTCTTAACTATCTTTCATTACATGCACAGTTATTATGGGTAACAAAAGAATTAAATACGTTGAGAGTGGCTGGCAAACTGAGAAAAGAAACTACACCTGAAGGTGCGGCTGACGTTATCTGTGTTTACTATGAAATTCCTCAAGGATATAAAAATCCAAACAGTGATACTCGAATAAAGCGTCGTAATCTCGCAAGAACTTTCTTTGATCAATTTACATCGGGATCGAGATAATGGCAGAAATAAAAGCATATGATACAAATATTTTAAATCTACCAGATGATTATTCTGAGATTATTAGTGTTGAAGTAAAAGCTAATGCAGCAAGTAATTATTACGTACGTACAACTCAATATAGTATTGTTGGTTCTTCTCTTGTTACGAATACAGAATATGCTGAGATTAAATTAACGTATAATAAAGATAATGCATATAAAACTCTTGAGAATAGAGCTCAAAAAGAACAAGTCAATAAAAAACTCAATGATCTTGTAACTGGTGCTGCAGCACTATCGTATGGTGTACAATCGAATGAATTTATGGAACAATTTGCTTCTCAGCATGCAAATATATTTACTGATATAAATCAAGAAATTGGAGGATTTCTTGGATTAGTTCAATCAGTAGAAGAAAATGTAAAAGGTCTACGTCAAGTATTTCCAGTAATTGCTACTGCAGCTGCATTAAAAGCTTTAAAAGAATCTACCGAAACATCAGATACAAATGCCATTACTGGTAAAACGGTTTCCAATGGTGCACCAAATCTTGTAATTGCTGGAAGTAATCCTCTTGGTTTGAATGAAGTATATCAAGGAAAAGAAGCAATTGAAGGACTTGCTGGTGCTACTCCAAATGAAATTAAAGGTCTTTTACAATCTGCGTCTTTAGTATCTTCAGTAATTAATAATACAAATGTATTTGATCTTGTAAATCTTGTTGCTGGACAAAAAGCAGCAAGTACTGCATCTCAAATGTTGTCATTTATTAATGATCCTATAGGAACATTTAGAGAAGTTGCAGGCCAAAATATATTGCCTAAAGTACTTGGTAATATATCTGGTCTTGATGTTGGTGCCTTTGGTACTGCACTTACAGCGATTGATCAAGCATTACCTGCTTTGATCGATGGATTTGGCATGAGTAATTTTGGAGCAAATACATATACTGTTGGAAATATTGGTGAATATTTTGATCAAAGTACAAATGTTATAAGTTTAGGTGGATCGATCTCTACATATGGAACAAGTTCTCATTCATTTGAAATAGTTGATACTGAAGAAGAGTTTAGAGACGAGATAGGCAATATACGACGTGATATTACGGCAATGATGGTACATTGGTCAAAGACATATAATAACCAATTCCTTAATGCTACAGATATAGATGAAATTCATAGAGCATTACAAGAATCTAAAATTGGAGTAGAACAAACTGCTGCACTTGGTCAACTTGGCGGAATTATGTGGCATTATGTAATCCTAAAAGATGGTACTCTACAACGTGGTCGTCCAATTGAATTAGAACTTTTACCTGAAATGGCATGGTCAAAACATACTATTCATATTGGATTTATTGCAGGTTACACACAACAATATACACAAAAATCTCATGGTTCATATCAGCCCACATCTGATTCGATTACAGATGCTCAGTGGAAAACGTTTGATATGATTACAAAAACAATGACACAACTACGTCCAGGAATTGGAATTGTTGGTCATGCTGATGTACATCATGATGCTACATGTCCGGGTTTTGATGTTGATGATTATATGAAAGATAAGTTTGGTTATATTTCTGCTTATACAGATGAAGATCTCGAGAATGGTCAAGCTCTCACACCTGAAGAATTAATTACTCGTGTACCATATACCACAGCAAATACCGCTTCAGAATTATTAAGCAGTGGACCAAATGTTGAAACGCTTGCATCTGCAAATACTGATACAACCGTAACTCAAGCACAAATCGATACTGCACTCAATGAATATCCAGGTCTTTTGAGACAAATAGATAATAACGATACACAGTTTGTGTTTATTCAAAACCAAGTAGCGACTAATCAATATACAACTGTTTTAAGAACTGAAGCTCTTGATACTTTATTTGAATTAAAACAAACAAGAAAAGAACTTGATGATAAACTTAATGCACATCGCGTATTATTAATTAATGCTGGATATGTGTATAAATCAGAGGATGAAACATGGCTCAAAAGGTAATACTTGACGATAATACAGAAGAAAATGCAGTTGCTCTTGGCAAAGCTCGTCAAACTACATCTAAAATTACAAATGATCCAAACTATGCGGATACAACTGGACAATATCCAAGACAACAGCATTCAGGTCGAACAGGCGTAAGTCATGCTGCAACCGGCAATAAAAAGAATTATGTATATACTGGTGGTGGAGATGCAAACGTAAATTTAAAAGAAGCAATTCCTGAATCTCGTTTCACTTCATCGCAATATCCAAAGAACCAAGTAAGAGAATCACCATCAGGTCATGTGACAGAAATTGATGATACACCTGGTGCAGAACGTATTCTTACAAAACACCGTACAGGTTCGGGCACAGAAATGTTAGCCGATGGTACTGTGATCTATTCATCTGTTGGTAATACTGTACGTGTAACATTAATGGACGAGAAAGTCATTGTTGAAGGCAATGCACAAATGTCTTATAATGGTAACTTAACTTTAGATGTGTCAGGAGATTTTGATGTTAAAGTCGGTGGTAATTACAATATTGAAGTGGCTGGTAACAAAGTTGAAAGAATTGGTGGATCTCAGCAAACCAAGATTAAGAGTCAGCAACAAGTAGAAGTTGGTGGAAACGTATATACGAATACTTTAGGTGGTCATACTAATGTCGTAGGAGAAAATCAATATAATATCGTAGAAGGAAATATGAGTCATATCGTGGCTGGTACAATCGGACTCAATTCTACTGGTGTATTAAAAATGTCTTCTGAAGAAGAAGTTGATCTCGCATCTGACAATATGAATATATCTGCAAGAGATCTTTCGGTGTTTGGTACGAATGGTGCATTTGGCGGGGAGAACGTACAGCTCTATGCATATAATGCTCGTATTGGTAATTCAATCTATGCAGGTAAAACGATTACTGTACCACAAGTAAACTTTACAAGAGCTGATGGTACTGCAGTTTATGCTGACTTACAAGGCACTGCTACTAAAGCTTTAAGCTCGAATGAAGCAGGTTATCATGCCGCATCTGCAGGTGGTTATATTTCTCATCCAGGCGCTTCTTATGGATATACTGCTGCTACCGCAACGGAAACAACTGAAGATCAAACTGATAGAGTTGATGATAATGCAACTTCTACATCAGCGGTAAACGAAACAAACGTAAATGATTATTTAGAAAATTCTGATCGTGCCATTGCAAAGGTATCGATTGATCCTGGTGGTCATTTACGTAAAGGTGTCGATAAGACAGAATTGTATGACGGTGTGACTGATAGAGATCCAACTCTTACAGAAGCGCGGGCGTTATTAAAAGATCCAGATAACGCTAACAATCCTAAGTTCGTGGGTGCCACAGTTGCTACTGGTACAGTAAGTCCTAATGTAAGTAATCCAACTCCTCCTGCAGTTGGAAGATCTGTAAATCCATCTGAAGCGAAAAAGAGAGGTTCTACACCAGTTGGTCAATCTTCTGTAGGCGGAGCTAAGAGGTATAAGGCATGAGTACTTTTATTCCAAATGCTCAATACAATCCTGAGTTTCAAAAAGATATTACGGCTAAAACATTATTGGCTCCAGGAATTCCTGTTGCAAGATTTCTTGGAGGTACAGGAACTGCAGCTACGATTGATCATATTACAGTAAATCAAACTGATGAAGATAAAATGAAACTTGCAAAACAATTACATATGCAAGCGATGGCACTCTTTGCAGCATCTCGAAATCGTGAGTTTGATTTTCATAGAATTCGTGTATCTGAAGGGTATTATAGACTTCCAGATCCTACGAAGAAATATGATCCTGATAGTATATTATTCTTACGAAATAAAGGACAAGCTGTAGTTTATGAAATACGTGGCGAAGACGGCATTGTTGATATTGAAAAATCATTTGATCTTGCACTCTTTTGGTCTACAACTAAGATCGGTGGAATACGACCACAAAAAACTATATTAAGTTATGATAACTTCGATCCAACTGGTCTTATTGATGCACAAGTAACTCTTGTGATGCCAGAAATATCAGGTAATTGGTCAGTAAAATATAACGGTGAAAATCAAGTAGAAACAAAGTGGAATGGTTTTAGTCAATCTACAGGTGAACTTATTGAAATTTTATATGAAGAACGAGAAGAAAGCTTGCTATACGATATAGCTGGTAAAAACTGATATAAATAGCAGTAATAACTTTCACAGAGGCTTAAATGGCACGAGTTTATGCAGTTGAAGACGGCGACTTAACACAGTCTATACGTGTAACAAGAAAAGAAAAATATAAAGATGTAAATCTAGGTTTTCTCAATAGAGGATCTACTAATAATACGCGTACTGATGTTTTAAAAGTTACTGACGCTGCAGCTGTAAAACAATCTGTAAGAAATATCCTTACTACTGGTCGAGGAGAAAAACCTTTTGCACCTTTATTTGGAAGTGATTTAGGATATTTGCTTTTTGAACTTGATGCAGAATTTGATGAAGATATTATTGAAGATGAAATAAAAGAAACATTAGCACAATATGAACCACGAGCTGACGTGCAATCAGTATCAATAGATGTAAATGGTGAACAAAATAGCGCTAAGTGTGTGGTAACATTTAAAGTTGTCAATACAGATGTTGTAGTTGACGAAGAAATAGATATTACGAGGCTGAGATGACAACTACTATTAAATCAACTCAATTAGATTTTGACAATATTAAAAATGCGTTAAAGACATATATACAAGATAAATCAGAATTTTCAGATTATAATTTTGAAGGTTCTGCATTAAATAATATTATGGATGTATTGGCATATAATACGCATGTCAATGGATTGATTGCAAACTTTGGTATCAATGAATCATTTTTAAATACTGCACAATTAAGATCTTCGGTTGTTTCTCTTGCAGCTGCTGTTGGTTATGCTCCAAGATCTCGTTCAGCATCTTCAGCTACTGTAAATCTTTACATTAATATTCCAGAAGTCAGTAGACCTTCGCTTGTTCAATTGCCAAAAGGAACTTCTTTTTCTACAGAAATTGAAGGAACTTCTTATACATTTAGAACAATTGAAAAATATAGTGCTACACCGAATTCAAATGGTTTATATCAATTTAAACTTACTGATGGGAGTTTAAACTTGCCGATATATGAAGGTAAAGAAAAAACAAAAACTTTCTATGTTGGTGAAATTGATGAACAACAAGTATTTGTGATTCCTGATACTACAATCGACACAAATACTCTTGAAGTAAAAGTATATCCTACAGCAACAAGTGACGAATCTGATGCAGCAACATATACTGATATCTTAGATGCTCCAAGAATCACATCTGATTCTACTTTATATCAGATTAAAGAAGTTCCGAATGGGTATTACGAACTTATTTTTGGTGATGGACTTGCAACAGGTAAACGTCCTGAAGCTGGAAATAAAATCGTAATTACATACCTTTCAACGAAGGGACCTGAAGGAAATGGTGGTACATTGTTTACGCCAGAATCTACAGTTTCAGTTGAGGGTTTTGGTAACTATACCCTTGGCATTACTACAATATCAGAATCTGCAGGTGGTGATGAAAAAGAAACCATGGATTCGATTCGATTGAATGCTCCTGTCGCCTTTGCATCTCAACAAAGGCTTGTGACTGCAGAAGATTATCTCGCACAAGTAAAAGCAAAATACGGAAATGTTCTTGACGATGTGATTTCATGGGGTGGTGCAGATAATGTTCCTCCTGTATATGGTGTTGTTTACATTGGTTTGAAATTCAAAACTGGTATTTCTACAGAATCACAGCAAGCAACGAAAGATGCTATTGTAAGTCAATTAACAGATAACCTTGGTATCATGTCAATTGAAACGAGATTTGCCGATGTAGAAGAAACATTCTTAGAATTAAATTGTCAATTTAACTTTGATCCTGATCTTACTACTGCAACACCAAGAGCAACTCAAAATGCTGTTGTTGATAAAATGTCAGAGTTCTTCGAAGAAAACTTATCAACATTTGGTTCTGTATTTAGAAGATCGAATCTTTTAGCAGAAATCGATGATATCGATGTTGCGATATTGAACTCGGCAATTACTGTAAAGGTTCAACAAAGAATTACTCCTATTTTAAATAAAACTCTTGCTTATACATTAAACTTTCCAATGGCCATTGCAGGTCCAGATGATCAAGAATATAGAGTAACTTCTGGAAGATTTAGTATTGGTGCTATAACATGTACTTTACGAAATAAACTTAATACTAATAAATTAGAAATTGTATCTACTGCTGGTGATGTTATCGTTGATAATGCTGGAAGTTATGAAGAAGGAAGCGGTAAAGTAAGTATAGTTGGTTTTAACCCATCGTCAATTGATGGCGGAACAGATCTTAAAATTTCTGTAGTACCTGCAAATCAATCAGTTGTAAAACCTCTCAGAAATTATATTCTTACTTTTGATGAAGCAGCAGCTGCTGCTACAGCGACTATCGATTATCAGGAAACTAGTGTGAGTCTATAATGGGACATCGTAACGATCAGAAAAATAGAAGACCGGATATTTTTCACGAATCACGTGTAAAAGAAGTATTGTCTTCTCATATACGTGAGAATTATCCGAAGCTTTTAAATTTTCTTGATGCATATTACGATTTTATGGATTCAGATGGTGGTACTCATGCATTCGATAATAAAATTCATGAAATATTATCTTTAAGAGATACTGAAGAAATACCAGAAGAATTTTTAGCACAGCTTACTTATGAACTTGCAAGTCGTCTTGAAAATAATGAAAAGTTTACAAATGCGAGATTTGCTCTTCAAAGACTTGCCTATTTGTATCGAGAAAAAGGTACACCAAAAGGTATTGAAGAATTTTTTAAAACATTCTTTCAAACTGAAGTCGAAGTCATATATCCGAAGAAAGATATTTTTATAGTTGGTGAAGATGAAATTGGTCCTGACTATGAAAATTATATTCAAGATTATAAGCTTTATCAAAACTATTCATTACTTCTAAAACTTGGTCTTTCTCGTAACCAATATGAAACTCTATATAAGAAATTTATGCATCCAGCAGGTTGGTATTTTGAAGGTGAAACATCATTTACCTCTCAAGCGACTATGCCAATTGGAGTAAGTTTCCCACTCGAAGATTCTGCTATTATTTCTTATGTAAATGAAGTATATGAACCAATCTTCCAGCAATCAAGATTTAGTGAAATTGTTTCAGTAAATACTAACAATGAAGTTTATTATTCTGAACTAGGTGGAACAATTAAAACTTCTGATTGGAAACGCGATGGTAACGTTAACTATCAAGATTCTCACGTTGATATGTTGTATAACACCATTGCAGATTATCAAAATTATACAATAGAAGAACTTATTAGATTCTATGAAGTAGGAGATTTTGCTAGTAACAATTCTCATACATTTGATGAAGATTCTATTGCTGATCCAGTTATGGACTTCTCAAATGCAATCGAAACAATGGATAACGATATGTTCTCGAGATATAATCCATTCTTCCACCATAGAGATTCTTCATTATAAGTTTAAATTAATCGAATAAATCGATATAAATAGAATTAAATTTTATAGGTTTTAATATGTCAAAACAAATAATCAGCAGAGGCACAACAGCAAATGACGGAACTGGCGATACACTAAGATCTGCTGGTCAAAAGATCAATGCTAACTTTGATGAAATTTATACTGCCTTTGGTAGTGGTACAGCTTTGTCAGCAAGTATTACTATTAATGATTCAAGCATTGAGTTTGAAGGAACTCCTGATACGAATGAAACTTTTCTAAGAGCCGCAAATGCAACGGCAGATCGTAATATTTATTTGCCAGATGCAGATGGTATTTTAGTTACTGATTCTTCATCCGAGACTTTATTAAATAAAACATTATTATCGCCAGCATTAAATGGTCCAGTTTTACATGATCCTAAAATTTGGGATGCTGATTCAAGCCACCAATATTCAGTAATTGCTGGTGGTCTTACAGGCAATATTAATATTACTTTGCCGAATCTTACATCTAATGATACGTTTGCGATGTTAGATCATGCTCAAACAATGGCTAATAAAACTTTATATAGACCAATAGTTCAGCAGTCTTTACAAGATTCACAAGATAATACTATATTAGAATTAGATAGACAAGGAACTGCGAATTACATAAGAGTAAATAATGCTAATAATCCTTTAATTTCTGCACAGGGAAGTAGCACTGATGTAAGCTTAAATATTGATGCTAAAGGTAGTGGGTCTGTAGAAGTTGGAAGATTGAGACTAGAACAAACAGCTCTTACTGATAATGCAACTCTCGATAATACCTCAACTTCATGCATTTCATATAATAAAGCATCAGCTATGGCAATTGATTTAGATGATGGAGCTATTGCCGGTGAAGTAAAAATAATGACAAACAAAGGAGCTGGTATTGTAACAATAACTCCTGATAGTTTTGCGCAAGGAACAACAATTGCATTAGATCAATATGATGCAGTGACTTTAGTATGGGATGGTACAAATTGGTATGTCGCTGGTCACTACGGTGCAACAATAGCTTAATAGGAAATAGAAAATGCCTGCAGTCGTAACTGATAAACTTAAAAGAGACTTTTTACAAGTAATTTATGATGATATTAAAGGTTCATTAGCAACGTATTATGTTGCTATTGGTCGTGGTGAAGATTGGAACAATGATGATACAGTTCCTACTGGCACACCAGATAATAGTATTCGTGATGAAAGAAACTTTAGACTTAGCGCGCAGGCTGCCAAAAAAGTTACTGATGTTTCTTTTGTTGTTCCACGTTTTAACTGGACATCTGGTACAAACTATTCTCAATACGACGATGCAAGAGATAAAACACCTGGAACCGTAGGTGCTACGAACCAAAATCCATATTATGTGATGACTGATGAACAACAAGTTTATATTTGTTTAAAACAATCACGTGATGCTACAGGTGCAATTAACCCTTCAACTGTACAACCAACTGGTACTTCTACTAAACATTTCGAAACGGCTGATGGATATATTTGGAAATACCTTTATACTATTGGTGGTGCTAAAGCTTCTGCTTTCTTATCAGCAAACTTCATGCCAGTTGAATACGTAAAAACTGGTGATGTTGGTTTAAATGCACTTCAACAAGTTCAAGCTGGTATTCGTGATGCTGCGATTCCAAAACAAATTTTAGGAATTGAGCTTACAAATGAAGGTGGAGCAGGATATACTTCAGCTCCTACTGTTACAATTTATGGTAATGGTGATAGTACTGGAGTAAATACGTATACACCTATTGCTGCTGCTACAGCATTTGTAAGTGGCGGTGCAGTATCTAAAATTGAAATGGCTGATGCTCCTCTTATCAATCCAGGTAGTGTTGATAGTTTAGCATTATTTGGAAGAAATTATGATTATGCTAATGTAGTTGTTTCGGGTGGTGGTGCTACTACAGATGCCACGGCAAGAGCAGTACTTCATGGTAATGATTCAGGTGTAGGTGCAAATCCAGTATTTGATTTAAGATCTACTTCTCTTATGTTTGATGTAAAGATCGAAGGTGAAGAAGAAGGTGCGGATACAGAACCAGATTTTCCAGTAAATAACAGAGATTTCCGTCAAGTCGGTATTATGAAAGATCCAAGAGATAATAGCGGAACTTTAGTTACATCTGACACTGCTCGAATCATGCCATATTTTACTGGTCTCACTTCTGATATTGCCCAGCTTGCAAGTCTGACAGATCCAGTTGTTACACAAGTAGGTGGATTCTCAGCAATTATTGGTGACGTTGTTGGAGATAGAGCATATTATTATCAAACAGAAGCCACTGGATTTAGAGCATTTAATATAGCAGATAATATAGAAAATCCAGATATTACAAACTTCGCTCCAACAGGTCATTATCCAAATGCCGATATAGATAATAGAACTGGCGAAATAGTTTATATAGAAAATAGAGCCGCAATTCAAAGATCTGCTGGTAACACAGACGATGTTAAAGTTATTATTACGTTATAGGATAAAGCATGGTACAACTAGTCAATAAAAATACTTTTAGCACAACCTATAAGGATGATTATGCTGATAGCGATAACTTTTATCGTATTCTTTTTAATAGCGGTAGAAAGCTTCAGGCGCGAGAGTTAACACAATCTCAAACTATTCTTCAAAAACAAATTGAAAGAATGGGTAATAATCTTTATGAAGATAATACTCTTATTAAAGATGGTACTGCACAAATTGATAATAACTATGAGTTTATTAGACTTAATACTACAGCAATTCCAATTCCAACTCCACAAGATTTAGTCGGTGCAGTATATACTGGTCAAACTTCTAATATTCAATTTACAGTTGATAAAGTAGTAGAAGCAACGGGCTCTGATCCTCTTACATTATATGGCAAATACACTAATACAAAAAACTGGACTGGAACTGATACGACTGCTACACCTCGTGCAGAACCTGGTGAAACTATGACGGCTACATCATTAACTAATATCCAAGTAGAATCAGCAACTACTTCAGTTGGACGAGGTTCTCGTTTCGTTGCAGGTGGAGCCATTTATTATTCAAAAGGATTTTTTGTATTTACAGATAATCAAGAAATTATCATTTCAAAATATACTAATACGCCTACTGCTGAAATTGGTTTTAAAAGAATTGAAGAAACTGTTTCTTCAGATGATGATGCAGATCTATATGATAATCAAGGTTCAGAACCAAATATTACAGCACCTGGCGCAGATCGATATAGAATTCGTTTACAATTAGTGAATAAAGCAGATTTAGCGGCAGGCGATGACTTTATCTTTAGAGCGTATGTAAATCAAGGCGTAATTACATCTTCTTCTAAAATTACTAATAGCTATAATATTCCTGCTGCTCATGTTGCAGAAAGAATTTTCGAAAATTCAGGCGATTATCTTGTAAAACCATTTGGTTTAGAATATACTGCTGACTCTCAAAATACTCATCTTTTAGCAAATATCACAGATGGTATTGCAGTTGTTCAAGGATTTAGAAGTACTCGTTTTACTTCGAAACCAACTATTCGCGTAAAGAAAGCTATTGATACAGTTACATTTGAAGATCAACTTGTAGCTACACCCTATGGTAATTATTTTGAAGCTGATTCTATGCCAGCTCAGGCTCCGAGACTTCAAACATCTACTGGTTATGATCAACAAATTATCAAACCAAATGCAGATTTTGGTGGTGCTCAAATTGGTACTTGTTATGTACGTCATATTGAAAGACAAGGTGATGGCACATTCCACATATATGTCTTTGATTTATTATTGAATGATGGTTCTTCTATTGATGATATTGGTTCTATTGGAATCAGTACAGATGAATACTTTAATATTAATAATAACTCAAGAAATAATGGTCCATTTACTCGTACCACATCGCGTAATAATCTTATCTATCCATTGCCAATTCCTCGTGCAGCAGATATTACAAATGCTGATCTTACTGTTCAACGTCAGTTTGAAATTAATGCTATTGCAGGTAATAACGATATTACTACAACGGGATCAGAAACATTTGTCGATACAAACGTATGGACTGTAACAGACAAATATGGTAATAGAGATTCTGCTTTAAATGCTTCATTTGGTATTTCATTACTCAACTCAAATCAAACTGCGAGATTGACAGGTTTAACTACTGGTGAAGATACTCGTATTACTGCATATGTTCGTAAACCAAATGTTACTGGTAGAAGTAAAACTGTTACCGAAATAAATGAAACTTTATTTGTTGAATCTGATGCTGTAACTGGTCTTAACTATATTAATTTGGCCAAAGCTGATATTATTGAAGTAACTCATATCGAAGATCCAGATGATAGTGATCAAAGCTATTTCAATCAATTCTCTTTAGATGACGGTCGTAGAGATAACTTCTATGCAAATGGTAAACTCATCTATCTTGATGATTCAGCTCCAAATGATATGAGACAATTTGCTCTTGGTGGTGGTGCTACTGGTGGATCAGGTGTAAGAGTAAGATATAGACATTTCCAACACGCTGGTGGATCTACTTTCTTTGATAAAACTTCTTATGATGGTCAAGTAGATTATGCTGATATTCCTGTTCATACATATCAGGATGGTACACAAATTCGTCTCACCGATGCATTAGACTTTAGACCAACTATGGATGCATCTGGTCAA
>Ga0255777_10000650_pt1 | contig 32972 bp, 30 predicted proteins | sample 101ome_15_FD_179975 | JGI IMG/M metagenome (GOLD analysis project Ga0255777, IMG submission 179975) | Coastal salt marsh microbial communities from the Groves Creek Marsh, Skidaway Island, Georgia - 101402AT metaG (version 2) | ecosystem: Environmental > Aquatic > Marine > Intertidal zone >... | reverse complement strand
ATTACTTCTTGTGATACCATAATATTTTGTTTTCGTCTGAGACATTATACTCACATCGTAATGATGTGATTACTCTTTGACATTTATACTACGGAAATAATAAGAAGGAATCTTAATCTTGTCAAATGATATTGATGTAAAGATTTTCTCTGATTGGGGCGATTAGTTCACCCATTGAATTGATGATTGAAAACTCACCGATGAAACGACCTCTTCTTTTTGTATCCCTCAAAGACCACTTATAATATATGTAATATTCTTTTGGGGAGTCAGGATTTTCTTGTAACTTTTCTGTGATGAATGCATTATTCATTACAATCTTTGGAATACCTGTGGATTCTTCCTTCATAGAAAAACGGATGGTTGCATTGTCTAAGTCTGAGTCAAACAGTTTCCACGAATCTGTCCTTCCATCTCTTACAACACCCATCTTAAGGATTGGTAGTTCACTATTTTGTTTTATGAAGAATTCCATGTCTATAAATATCCATATAAAGAAAAACCCCTCCGAAGAGGGGTTTTATATTTTAAGTTATTATTTCTATAATGCTTGTGGTACAAAGTCGTAACTAATTGTGATGTTACTACTACCGAGTGTGAATGACTGAGAATCACTTGGTGGTGTAAATCCACTGTTTGCCGAGATTGAAGATACGCTCTGTCCTGTGACACTTCCCACACCTTGAGTTTCTCCATAAATCTGACATCCTGAACCCAATACCCCTTGACTCTCAATGTAGTAAAGGATTGTATCACCTGGATATGCTTGGATTGATTGTGAGGAGTCATTACCATTACCCAATGCCGTGTATGATGACTGAAGGGTTCCGTTCACGTATACATTAGCAAAACCTCTTGCACATGTCGCACTTGTGTAGTTAATACTTATCGTCACCGGTGATAAGGACTGTGAAGGTGTTGGTGTTGGTGTCTTAGTTGGTGTACGTGTTGGTGTAGACGTTCTCGTAGGTGTTGGTGTTCTTGTTGGAGAAACTGGTGGTGGTGTGTTTGTTGGTGTTCTCGTCGGTGTCGGTGATGGTGTTGGTGTTGGTAATGCACAGAATGAACATGTAGGTCCAACAACATCAATTTCGTAAGTGGCTGGTTCAGGACTTTCATCTAAACCGATAATCTGCCAACAAGCAGGTGCATCACCACCCTTGGATGTTATTGAACAGTATTCACCAATACTTGGTACTGATGGGAATCCTGAAACTAACGTTGCTGAGGCTTGAGTACCACCAGGGGTACAGTTACCGTCAAAGTAAGTTATTTCTTGAATTATAAATTTATATTCAACACATGGATATGCTTGTTCACAAATAGAACATCTTGCAAATAATGGGTCTGTAGTTGTCCATGGTTGTCCTCCGTCAGCTAAGAAGTCTCCATCTTTATTACCTAAGTCTGTAACGCTACCTTCGTATGATGGACCAATAAATCCGATACAACCATCAATAAAGTTTGTTTGATTTTCTAAGTATAATGATGGGTTACCCTCTTCCATAGCATTCATAATAGCATCCCACTCAGCACCGGTCAAGTAGATTCTATAAACATGCGAGTCACAACAAGCTGAGAAGTACATTGGGAGGTACACCGTTGAAGGTGTCACCGATGGCGTTACTGAAGGTGTTACCGACGTAGATGGTGTTGGTGTCACCGCTGGTGTACTCGATGGTGTTACCGTGTTAGTCGGTGTTGATGTTTGTGTAGGTTGTGGTGTCGATGTGGCTTGTGCTGTTGGTGTTACTGATGATGTAGGTGTCACAGGTGGTGTACCCGTTGGTGATGGTGTTATTGTTGCTTGTGGCGTATTAGAAGGTGTTACTGACGATGTCGGAGTAACACTTGCAGTTGGAGTAACAGACGCAGTAGGTGTTACAGATGCAGTAGGAGTATTAGTCGGTGTCTTCGTTGGTGACGGAGTCACTGAAGATGTTGGAGTCACAGATGCAGTTGGAGTTACAGATGCCGTAGGTGTTACCGATGCAGTAGGAGTAACTGTCGCAGTTCTCGTTGGTGACGGAGTCACTGAAGATGTTGGAGTCACAGATGCAGTTGGAGTTACAGTTCTTGTAGGTGTGTTAGTCGGTGTAACTGATTGAGTCGGTGTATTTGTTGGAGTTCTTGACAACGATACTGTTGGTGTCACCGAACTTGTTTGTGTATTTGTTGGAGTAACCGTAGGTGTTACTGATGAAGTTACGGATGGAGTTGGTGTACTTGTTGGTGTCTTTGTTGGTGTTACCGTAGGAGTAACTGATGAAGTTACCGTTGGCGTAATAGTAGCTGTCGGTGTCAACGTAGCCTGAGGTGTGGTTGACGGAGTTACTGACTGAGTTGGAGTATTTGTTGGTGTAGATGTTGCTGTATTTGTAGGTGTGTTTGTTGGACTTACCGAAATAGATGGTGTCACTGTAGATGTAGTTGTCGGTGTAAACGATACTGTTGGTGTTGGAGTTTGAGATACTCCAGGTGTATCCGACACTGTTGGTGAAGGAGTATTTGTTGGTGTAAATGATATTGTTGGGGTTACTGACGCAGTTGGTGTTACCGTTGAAGTCGCAGTTTTTGTTGGGGTCGGAGTACTTGTTGAAGTTGATTGTGGAGTGGCCGTTGGTGTAGGTGTTGAAGTTGACTCCGGTGTTTGTGTTGGAGTAACAGTTGATGTAACTGTCGATGTTGGAGTTGGAGTTGAAGTACCTCCAGGTGTTTGAGTTGGAGTACTTGTTGATGTTGCCTGTGGTGTTGACGAAGGTGTTACCGAGCTCGTTGGAGTCGGAGTAGAAGTACCTTCTGGCGTTTGTGTTGGAGTCACAGGTGGAGTTGACGTTGCTGTTACTGATGCAGTTGGAGTTGGAGTAGAACTTGAACCTGGTGTTTTTGAAACTGATACCGATGGGGTTACTGTTGGTGTTACCGTAGCAGTCACTGACTGAGTTGGAGTGTTTGTCGGTGTAGACTGTGGTGTTGATGATGCAGTTACCGATGCTGTTGGAGTTGGTGTTGAAGTACCACCTGGAGTTCCTGTCGGTGTACTCGTGGCTGTTGCCTCTGGTGTTACTGATACACTCGCAGTTACTGATGGTGTTGGAGTAGCAGTACCACCTGGTGTTTGAGTTGGGGTGTTAGTCGGAGTAGATGTTGCAGTATTAGATGGTGTAACTGAACTACTTGGCGTATTTGTTGGAGTAACATCAGGAGTTGTAGAAATAGTTGGTGTTGGTGTTGCACTTGCACCTGGTGTATCAGATACTGAAACTGTTGGCGTCGGAGAAGATGTGATACTTGGAGTTGGGGTAACCGCTGCGGTGCCTGTAGGTGTTGGTGTAGAAGTAGTCTGAGGTGTTGATGTTGGTGTAGAGGTTATTGTTGAAGTAATCGTTGCGGTTGGTGTTGAAGTTCCAACTGGTGTACCCGTTGGTGTACTTGTTGATGTTGCAACTGGAGTACCTGTTGGTGTAGATGTAATCGTGACTGTTGGTGTTGAAGTAACAGAAGCAGTCACCGTGGCTGTTGGTGTACTCGTTGATTGAGGTGTTGATGTTGGTGTTCTTGATAAAGAAACTGTAGGTGTAACCGATTGAGTAGGTGTTGGTGTGGATGTTGCAGTTGTTGATGGTGTTACAGTGACAGTAGCCTGAGGTGTAGAAGACGGTGTAACCGATGCGGTAACACTTGGTGTTATAGTGACCGTAGGTGTCGGTGTCTGTGTTTGTGTAGGAGTAGGTGTTGGGTGGTCAATTACATAAACGTAAGTGGCTTCATAAGTTTGTGCTGAGATAGTGTAAGTACCGTAGAAATAGTCGGTAGTCAAATCGGCAGGAAGGGTAACCACACCAAAGTCCGTTACTGTCGAACCTGTGTCCGCAGTAAATGTGATGTGTACCGTTTCACCACTTAAATTATCACTTGTAAACCTAATCCCGTTTGCCATCTATAATAAATACCTTAATACCTCAATTAATTACCAATTAGAATCTAAAAAAATTCTTTTCCACGAATTTGTATCTATACAAACATACATATGTGTTTCATCAAAGACAACATCACCTTTCTTACCTTCTGAATTTGAAGATGAAGGGATTAAAATATTTTTGATTTCCATACTGTCATCAATGTTGGTTTCACTTAAGGTTTGGTCACCTACATGAATGGAGTTACTACTCAAGTACAAGTCTCTGAATTTATACTCAGCAGAACCTAAGTCATATTGACTATTCACTGTAGGAATGATATGACCAGTCAAATTAAACTGTGAACCATCTGCTTGTAATTCTGTGGAACCTGATATGATTTTATTGAATAACTCACCATAAGTTATTTTTTTGGCGTTAGTACCATCGTGAATGATAATTAAATCAGTACTTTGTGGGGTACCTGTAAACGATGTAAGTTGTTCTATTGTTAAGTTTGCCATTTCTTTTTTATTTTATAAATAGTTTTTATCCTATTAATGTCACAGTCACATAACCGTTACCATTATTATATGAACCTAAATCAGTGATTGGTAATCCGTTGAAATCAGGTTCCGAATTATATTGCCCATCAGTGGTAGCGACATCGGTGGCGTTACTATTGATGAAAGAACCACCTCCACCACCACCATCTGCACGAGGGTTAGCGTTACGGTATGAACCACCACCTCCGGTGTATCCGCCACCACCTCCACCACAAATAGGGGAACCACCGCCGGCACCACCAAATCCACCGTCTGAACTTTGTTGGTATTGTGTTGAACGACCTCCACCTAATAGGTTAGTGTTAAATCCATTACCTCCACCACCGTCAAACGTTGTTGGGTTGTTTGATATAGTACCGTCACCATTTTCACCACCACTCAAGAAACCACCACCGGCACCTGAATCATATGAATTAGCAGAAGTTGTAGTTCCATTTGTATGTGATTCCCCACCATTACCTACTGAACCTGCAGGTGCTCCGAATACCGATGTAGTACCACTTACATTTGTTACCGCATCTAAACCGTTATATAGTGTTCCTGATTCTGAACCTGAATAGGCGCCGTCACCACCACCTCCACCGGCAACAAATAAAGCAGTCCCACTCAACGCAACAAATGAACCACCACCTCCACCGGCACCATTAAATGAAGTCACACTAACGACAGGTGCTCCTGTTTGTCCAACAGCAATTGTTACAACTTCACCACGTGTCAAATTATATCTACCTCTAACAATTACCCCTCTACCACCTGCAGATGATGATGGATATGTTACCGAGGCCGCTTGTGCACCCGCTACTTCAAATTCGTAAGTACCTGTTTGAGGTACCGTCCAAAGTTGATAACCTTGAGTTACGACATTTAAGAAGTTGGTATCTTGAGTCCAAGGTTCTGAGTTATATTCTGTCTGTAATTGTTCTAATGTTGGACCTGTTCTACCGTTTGTTACTCCACCAGTATTGAAAGTAAACGTACTAAATGAATATAAATTAGTTGGGGTCGTTGTTGGTGTTGGACTATATGTTGGTGTCACCGTATTAGATGGTGTGATAGATGCAGTTACTGTTTGTGTCGGTGTAACTGCTGGTGTATCAGATATTGTAGGGGTTACTGTCTGTGTAGGTGTTGGAGTCGGTGTTGGTGGTATATAACTTGGTGACGTGGAATTGTAATTAGTTAAAATTTGAGTGCCGGTTAATGCAGTATTATACAACCTAATAACTCCATATTCTCCCCTGAAATTACCTGTATTGTCAGCACCTGGATTTTCTTGACCGAAGAATATGTAATTATCATTTCCACTTGAAGTGTATGAAACACCCGTTTGAGAATCATTTAATACACCATCGATATAAATGCTCTGTGTTTGATTAGTGTGGTCCCAAACCAATACTACTTGATACCATTGTCCTTGAACAAAAGGATTTGTTGAGTATAAGTAATTATTCTGCCATATCTTACCCCTGAATCTACCAGCCTCTGCTGCGATTGGTGGCATGTTCCAATTCGTTTGAGGATTAGACTCTGACATTGACATGATGTTACCATCAGAATCGTCAGGATTTACCCACAACTCATATGTAAATGATTGTGTTGCAGTACCAGTACCCGCCACTCTACTAAGTAATATATAATCGTCTACACCATCAGTTACAATTGATTTGTCTGTCGAGTTGTAAGTTGGCCCATTTACCAATGTACCATTATAGTTACCTTGTAAATCTACCCAATTTGTTCCCGTACCGGCATATGACGAAGTATTACGGGCATCTAAATTAACAAGTAAATTAGATGTAATAATATTATTCGGTGTAGAAGACGGAGTTACTGTTTGAGTATTTGTCGGAGTTGGTGTACTTGTTTTTGTTACCGATGGTGTAACCGTCGGAGTTGGCGAAGAAGATGGTGTTACTGTAGTAGTAACCGTTGGAGTAACCGCAGGTGTTGATGACGGAGTTACTGTCGCAGTAGCAGTTGGTGTCGGTGAAGGTACAGGACCCGTAGACATCACCAAGAAGTCTGTATCGTCAGTTACAATATAATTACCTAAATCGTCCACCAATAAGTTTTGTTGTACCGGTGTGTTAGAAGGTGTTGGTGTTACAGAAGCAGTTGGTGTGTTTGTAGGAGTTTCAGCTATCGGTGTTGCAGTAATATCCATTGTCGGTGCTGGTGTATCTGTTGGTGTGATAGATTGTGTAATTGTCGGTGTAACTGTTGATTGAGGTGTTGATGTTGGAGTAACAGACTGAGTAACCGTCGGAGTTACCGATGCCGTCACTGATGCAGTTGGAGTAACTGTTGATGTGTTCGTTGGCGTATTTGTTGGTGTAGAACCTGGTGTACTACTTGGAGTTACTGAAGAAGTCGGTGTAACCGTATTCGTTACGCTTGGCGTTACAGAAGAAGTCACTGATGGAGTTGGTGTACTCGTCGCAGTATTAGAAGGGGTAACAGACGGAGTTACCGATAATGTGATTGACGGTGTAGGTGTATTGGTATTTGTTACAGTAGGTGTAACCGAAGAAGTAACCGATGGTGTTACAGTATTCGTAGGAGTATTAGAAGGTGTTAAGGTCTGAGTCACAGATGCCGTTACAGTCTGAGTAGGTGTATTTGTATTCGTAACCGTCGGTGTTACCGTACTTGTCACTGAAGGAGTTACTGTATTCGTAGGAGTATTAGATGGAGTTAATGTCTGAGTAACAGATGGACTCACAGTTTGTGTTGGAGTATTCGTAGGAGTTACCGTTGCAGTTCTTGTTGGTGTAGCCGTTGGTGTTACACTACTTGTCGGAGTGACAGAGGCTGTAATTGTTGGGGTCACCGTAGATGTTGGTGTTGAAGTCGGACTTGAAGGTGGTGTAACAGATACAGATACCGTCGGAGTTACCGAAGCAGTATTAGTAGGTGTCATCGTCAATGTCTGAGTAGGTGTAGATGTCAATGTTTGGGTTGGTGTTGATGTTGGAGTTGCCGACGGACTAACAGTCTGAGTTGGTGTATTTGTATTTGTAACCGTCGGTGTTACCGTGCTGGTGACAGAAGGAGTGACTGTTGATGTTGGCGTATTTGTAGGAGTCACAGATGAAGTAACAGAGGCAGTCACTGTCTGAGTCGGAGTATTAGTATTTGTAACTGTTGGAGTCACTGTACTCGTTACTGATGGTGTGATAGATTGTGTTGGAGTATTTGTTGGGGTTACTGATGAAGTGACAGATGCAGTCACCGTCTGAGTAGGGGTGTTAGTGTTAGTAACTGTTGGTGTAACCGTACTCGTCACAGAAGGGGTTACAGATTGTGTTGGTGTGTTCGTAGGTGTCAATGTTTGAGTAACAGATGCGGTTACAGTCTGAGTTGGAGTATTCGTATTTGTGACCGTCGGAGTCACAGAAGATGTTACAGATGGAGTCAAACTTGGACTCACAGAAACCGATGGAGTAACACTAACAGAAACTGTAGGTGTTGGAGTATTTGTGGCTGTTTTAGATATGGTAACAGTAGGTTGTGGTGTGTTAGTGACTGACGGTGTAACAGATACTGAAGGGGTAATAGTAGGTGTCGCACTACCAACAGGAGTCGCGGTAATATCATTTGTAGGGGCTGGAGTGTCTGTTGGTGTTATAGAAGCAGTAATGGTCGGAGTTATTGTTGGGGTGACAGTACCTACAGGTGTTGCTGTCAAATCATTAGTTGGAGCTGGCGTATCTGTTGGTTGTGGTGTGTTAGTGACTGACGGTGTAACAGATACTGAAGGGGTGATAGTAGGTGTCGCACTACCAACAGGAGTCGCGGTAATATCATTTGTAGGGGCTGGAGTGTCTGTTGGTGTTATAGATGCAGTAATGGTCGGAGTTATTGTTGGGGTGACAGTACCTACAGGTGTTGCTGTCAAATCATTAGTTGGAGCTGGCGTATCTGTTGGTTGTGGTGTGTTAGTAACTGAAGGAGTAACTGTTTGTGTAATTGTTGGTGTACTCGTGATTGTTTGAGTAGGAGTAACAGTTGAAGTTACCGAAACTGAAGGAGTAACAGTGTTGGTTTGAGTCACCGATGGACTTATAGTTTGAGTTGGAGTTGATGTAACACCAGCAGTACTTGTTGGTGTCGAAGTGACAGTTACTGTTGCAGTCGGTGTTATTGTTGGAGTAACAGAAGGTGTCTTACTTACCGATATAGTTGGAGTACTCGTCAATGTTTGAGTAACTGACGGTGTTGGGGTATTTGAAGCCAACGGAGTTGTAGTAGGTGTAGGTGTCGGACTTGATGTTGGTGTTGGTGTTAATGTGGTTTCAAACTCAAACTTAGGTTCAACCACAAATCTAAAGTCAGGTGACACTGTTGTAGTAGAAACTGAGATATCTTTGTAGAAACTTTCACCAGTGACTAAATTATAATTTCTGTTGACTCTTGAACTGTAGGTACCGACTCTTTGTCCTTTTTCTATGATTACTAATATGTTATTGACAATATTGTTACCGTCAGACATTACTATGGTGTTAGTGAATGAAATTTCAACTTGAGTATCAACAGGTAATTCCGCAGTTGCAGTATACAATGAAACGACAGAACCACTTGTGTAATCGGCAGTTAGAGAAATGAAGTTTGTTCTCTTGTTTCTTCTACAACACATTTCTGAGTCTGCGAAGGATTCTGCAATTGTAATAAAAATTTGATTTTCTAAAGGAATTCTATAAGTACCTTCACTATTTGTTACAGTAAAAAATCCACTAAACCTACCAATCTTTTTTGTAAACTTTTTAGAGAATTGATACGAAACAACATAACCTGACCCATCACCCTTTTCTTTTACTGTTGCAGGAGAATTGGCGATTCTGTACATCCCCGTCTCAACATCATACATTGAGAAGGTTACCGTTGAAGCAGAAATAAGAGAATCGAGTTGGTTATACCCGTTCCTTGATTCTTTAATAACCTCAACTTGTAGCTTTGGTAATGTACTATTCTTTTTTATAAAAAACTCCACAGTCTATAAATACTCTTTTCTATATTGATTATTGGGTACAAACTACAAAGCTTTCATATCTTGTTACCACACCATTTGAGTCGGTCTCAATAATGTACTCCGTATCCCCATCAGTCCATAAATTGTTTGACGGGTACCTACTATTAGTTACCATACATTGACTAAGACCTGTGGTACCAATAAATTGAGTACCAACAGATATAGTTGTTCCATAATACGTTTTAGTTTGATAGCTGGCTGATACCGCATCACAAGTAGCATCTGTTAATTGACTTAAACTCTTACCACACCAATCAATTGAACCCATACCTAAACTATAGTTGTAACTTATAGTTATCTGACTAATAGGTGTGGTCGGTGTTGGGGTAGGTGTTTTTGTTTGCGTTATTGTTGGGGTTGGTGTCTGAGTGGTGGTACAATTATTCATTTGTTGGTACGTAATTACATACCCATCATTATCTGTCTGTACGAACCAATAATCACTACCAACAGGCGTAGGTCCTTGTTGTACTTGATAAATTAAAATTGAATTCTGTACTAAATTATTATCGGTAAATCTACGTACTTGTGAACCCACCTGTAATGATAATGTATTAATCTTATGTAATGAACCACCAAATGTGTAATCACTCGGGTCATTTACAAACAGACAAATAGAAGAATTAACTGTGGTTATATCCCCCATACTTGTAAACCCTGAAGACGAACCACCATTACGTCTTATTGAAGTACTTAAACTAATAACCGTCTCAATAGGTTGGGATTCAGTCGGTGTCTGTGTTGGTGTATAAGTTTGTGTCTGTGTGATTGTAGGTGTCTGAGTCACTGTAGGTGATTGTGTTTGTGTTATTGTTGGAGTTTGAGTTACGGTAGGTGTTTGTGTTGGTGTTGTAGTAATTGTTTGAGTTAAAGTTGGTGTTACTGATAAGGTTGGGGTCACTGAGGGAGTCACAGATATTGATGGGGTAACAGAAGGTGTTGGTGATGGACTTGCAGGTAAAACATTGAAGTATGCTTCACAGTCAATATCAACAACATTGAACCCGAAACTACATGCAATATCATTGGCAATGAAGTCAAAGTCACAACTTTCCAAATCAACATTGAAATCAAAGTAACACTGAGTAAGTATTTCCAAACAGTTTGGACACCAGAAATCAAACAAATTATAAACATCTCTTTCGATTCTAAAATTGTGTTGGACTTGAGGAGAACTTAACGGCTCAGTGTAGAATCTCATCTTTGAGATACCACCCATAAATGTTCCACCGAACGCAGGTTCCATTTCTATATTTGTCTGTAACTCATTCATCGAAGTTGCAGATAGTGTCTCATTTGGCATACATTCAGGGTCTTGAATATACGGACCATCAAATGCCGTACACCCTGAAGGAATTAAACTTTCTCTCAAACCTTGTGTACCACCACCCCATGAGATTGTATAAGGTACACCGATTTGTTTTTCCTTTTCTGTGTTTAATTCATGAGGTATAATTTCTTCAAAATCTTCGATGACCATGAAAAGGTAACCATTCACATATAATTTTAACACCCCTCTACGGTCATCAACTTGATTCAACCATTTCTGTGTCCATTGAATCTCTGATACTTTCAAATCGTTCAAACCACCTGGTTGAATAAGGTTAGTGGAAACTCCATAAGTAGTGGCCGTATAAACCTCCTTACGGATATCTCCTAACCCACCGACATTCAATAAATCACAATCCTCAAGATATTTGTATCTTTCGAATACTGCGGATAACATTACCCATCTTTCCAAGGTTCTTTCAGACTCACTGATAGGGTATCCACAAACATCATAGATACCAGCAGTTGAACATATCTCGTTGATACAATACCCTGATGTATATGTTAAACCAGTCGTTTCACATGTTCCTGTGGTAACACAATCACCAGTGTACTTGATGTACTTAACACATAGTTTTGGGTTTTTAGGGTCACCACTTAATCTCAATGACATCCCATTAGACAGAATATCAAAACGAGGGTCTTCAGTTTCCCCTGTCCATTTTACATCACAACCTCTACATTGTAGTCCATTATTACGGGTGACAGTCGTTGCGGTTGTCGGATAAATTTTGAAACAATTAGATGACGTAACACCTGTATCTGCACATTTACAAGTCTTAAAACAGTTGGTTAATCCACTCGTTACTCTTTTATACTCCTCAACTGTGGCACCACTAATAGTCACACCGAAGTCACATGAAAAATCATTGTAGGTTTCAACTGAACCACTGGCAGGGTGATAAAATTTGTTTTCGGCTCTTGCACCAAAGAAGAAGAATGTACCCGCGTTGTTAGGATACACATCATTGAGGTATTGTTGACGGTCCATCAAAGTATACTCATCAACCTGACGTGGTTTGATAAGTGTTTCCATCGTCCAACCCTTATTTACTCTTTCAGGAAAAATTTCATAATCGTAACCATGTAATTTATAAAAACCTTGGAAGAATCCACCATATAATTCTTGGTGATATCCAACAGCACTATCAGTTTTGTTTACGATATTATATACTGTCTCACCTGTGTTACCTGAAAATCTATGATTAGGTTGGTTTGTGAATGACCCCACAGGGTGTAGTTTCATCCTTCTATCATGGTATAGTGGGTCGTGTGTTTTTCCTGAGAAAACACCCATTGAATAGTATAGGGTATTACCTGTAATTTTGTCAAACATACCCACATCAATCATGGTAAGTCCAGCGTCACATAAACCTGTGAATCCTGTGTAACAACTCAAGTCTTCATTATTGGGGTTGTAGTAGTTTGTAGAGGTAAAAGTATTACCTGTATTAGGTAATCCCCAATACAAATTTGGCTGTGTTGTAGTACCTGTATTTGTTAGGTCAAAATTGATTGGAAGACGGTTACCATCGTCAATACCAATAACCTTTTTTGAAAAGATTACTTCGTCGTCATAATCACGTTCGTCAGATGCCAAAGTAATATCAAAATACTCGCTTGTATCTAATCTCACCTTGAACCTTTTGAAATTATAATTATTGATGTTCTGACCTGCCATTCCCTTTTTTATGATAAATACTTTCTTTGTTGTATTTATAGTAAAAATGAATATGATTAAGTCTAACAACTTCAGAAAAGAATCCGCAGCCTTATCGAAGGCTAAAGAAATAGGTTGTGAGGGCACTCACAAATACGATGGTGGTTTTATGCCTTGTAAATCTCACGAAGAGTGGGAAGAACTAACGTCAAAAACTGAAGGAGAGATTGATGAATTGGTTGATTTTGACGGAACGATGAACAGTTCTAAAATTCCAATTATTGACCCTCATGTTTCACCGAAAAAAACAACTGACCAAACCGTTGCTGCTACGAGAACGGCACAAGACCCATATGCCTTAGGTTTCAGAAGATATGTTGGTGAAGAAGATATGTCAGGTGCTTTCGGTTGGGAAGAGACTGAAAACATGGGATTTGAAGATACCATCAAATATTTGGAAGATAAGTTAGGTGTAGACAATGCTGAAGAAAGAGCAGAAGAAATGGGTAAGGATGAAAAATTAGAAAAGAATAAATTACCTGGTTCATTCACAAGACAGAGACTTTATGAAAAAGAAAGAGTCTTTACCAAAGAACAAATCATGAAAATGAGAGAAGATTTATTGGTTGATAAGGACGCAGATAACGATATTAGACCTTCAGATGAAACGGTATCAAGTATTATACTAAGAAACATCAAAGCACTGAAAAAACTTGCGGGTAAAGAAGGTATCAGCATGAAACAACTACAAAGACTATTAAAAGATGAATAAAAATCTTTACGATAGAAAAGCCAAATTACCCAAATCATTACTAAAACATTTGGAAGAATGTGGAGGGATGGTTGAGGCAGATTCAAATACCGAAGGTTTCAATAGAAACCAAGAGTTAAGAGAATCAGGTGTGGCTACTTACCAACAAATCAAAAGAATTAAAAATTGGTTTGATTCTTTTGAAGGTAATAAAGAAGACGCACCTTTTATACTTAATGGTGGTGAAAGGATGCAAAAATGGTGTAACCACGTATTAGACCATTGGAGAGCTGTTGACCACGGAGGTAAGAAAAGAAAAATGGACGGTGGTATGGAAAACCAGTTTATTGATAGTCACGATAAAGATGGTATTACAATGAACCCACACGACAAACATGAAAAAGGAATAAACAAATTCGATACTTCAATACAAGAAAGTATCACTAAAAGATTCAAAAGACTAATTTAAGATGGCTGAACAAAATGACAAATTAGACTTCTCACAACCAAAGAATACTTTGAGTGAGATTGCTGAGAGAGAAAGAGCAAGACTTTTCCCTCGTAATGACTATTCACCCGTTTCTGACAAATATTCTGCAGAACATCCAAATGCAACTGCAGATGGTGACGCTGAAGGTAGAGGGACAGGGTCATTCTTAGATGTTCATAATTTCGGTGCTGGTACAAGTTTAGATATCAACGAAAGAAATGACGACATCAAAGTGAATAAGTATAACTACAAAAACGGATACAAAGTAGAAGAATAATGAAACTACAAGAAACCCTTAGAAGTGTTCTATTGGAAGTCGCATCAATGGATGATGTCCAAAGAGCAATCAAACAAAAACAAGTTGTTACCGTATTTTACGACGGTGATGAGCCAGGTGGTCGTGGTATTAGAACGATTGAACCTGTGTGTTTGGGTTTCTCAAAAGCAGGAAATAGAGTATTAAGAGCGTGGGACATGGAAGGTGCTTCCCACACCGCCACAACAGGGGAACAACCCTTACCAGGATGGAGATTATTTAGGTTAGATAAGGTAATGACCTTCAAACCTACAGGTGATAACTTTACAACTCCACGACCTGGCTATAACTTTAATGGTGATAAGAGCATGACAAGAGTCATAATCAACGCACAATTTGACAACAACAATGAATAACGATTTAATGCAAAAATTAGCGATGTCCAAAAAAATTATGGACGCGTCAGATAAAATTAAACCAGGACAAGCTCAAGGTGGTCTACCAATGAGTGAGAATATTAACGCCAGTTACAATATCCCACAGGATATGTTACAATCAGTACCTCAACAACCAACACAACAAATGGCACAGGCACAACAGATGTCTCAACCACAACCAATGACTGAGGATAGAATTCAGAATTCTAAATTACCTGATGAGATTAAACAACTTATGATGGAACACCCAATCCAACAACCTAACTTCGGTGGTGGTGGTCCTGTTCTTTCTGACGATGTTATTGAAGGCGCACAAAGGCTGATGGGTAGAACACCACAACAAACAGTTTCTGAAAACGTATCGGTACCTTCATCATCTAACGATTCAGACTTAAAACAAATGATTAGAGATGTTGTTAGAGATACCGTTAGAGATGTTGTTAGAGAAGAACTACAAAACGCTGGTATGTTGACTGAGGGAAACACAAAAACTAACGAATCATTACAATTAAGAGTTGGAAAACATGTGTTCGAAGGTCGTGTAACAAAAATTAAGAAAGTTAAGTAACCACCCCCCTTTTCTTATTACTGATTTTATCTTATACTTTTAACAAAATTGAAAGTATGCCAAAGATAAAAGTATTAGTACTACCCTCTGATAGAACAGGGGTGGGTAAATTCCGTTCTGTAGAACCTCACATTTTCTTACAACAGTCTTTTCCTGAAGATTTCCACGTAGATATAGATTACGAACCAAAAGTTAATGATGTTAACTATTGGAAACAATACGATATGGTTTGTTACCACAGGTCTATCGGTAAAGACCCTATTGCCTCAATTAACATTGTAAACATGTTAAATCAGATGGGCATTGTTACAGTTATGGATTTGGATGATTACTGGTTACCAACTAAAGAACATCCAGCACATAACTTAGTTATCAAAAATGAGTTACATAAAAAAATCATCGAGAACTTAAAGGTGGCACAATATGTAACAACCACGACATCAATCTTTGCGGATGAAATAAAGAAATACAATAAGAACGTTTTTATTTTACCAAACGCAATTAACCCTAAAGAACCTCAATTTATGGCAGAAACCAAACCTTCTGACAAACTTAGGTTTGGGTGGTTAGGGGGTTCTTCACACCTTCACGACTTAAAGTTATTAGAAGGTACTTTTAATAAACTTAGTAGTGTTAAGGACAAATATCGGTTGTACTTATGTGGTTTTGATATTAGAGGTACTATCACCGAAATCAATCCACAAACAGGTGAACAAAAAACAAGACCTATTAAACCACACGAAACAGTATGGGCTCAGTATGAAAAGATTTTCACAAACGATTTTAGACTCATTACTGAAGAACAAAAGGAATTTTTGTTGAAGTACTCACAAGAACCATATGTAAACGAAGAAGACCCATTCTATACTCGTGTTTGGACAGAACCTGTAACATCATACGCAAAAAATTACGCTAACTTTGACGTATCGTTAGCACCACTCAAGAATCACGTCTTCAATCGAGTGAAGTCTCAACTAAAAGTTATCGAAGCTGGTTTCTACAAAAAAGCACTCATTGCATCTGATATTGGTCCTTACACTATCGATTTGAAACATTCACTAAAAAATGGTAACTTTGTGGATGGTAACGCACTTTTAGTAGATGAGAGAAGAAATCACTCTGATTGGGCGAAGTGGATGAAGAAACTTATCGACAACCCATCATGGGCTGAAGATTTGGGTGAAAGACTATACGAAACTGTATCAAAGACATACGACTTGAATATTGTAACAGAAACAAGAGCACAAATTTATAAGGAGATTACAAAATGATAAACCTACCAAAGACAAAACTATTATTTTTTGACTTAGAGACTGTTGGGATTGAGCAGGACTTCAAGACATTGAAAAAGAACAAACCCGAACTTGCAAAATTGTTTGAGTCTTATCAAAACTGGATTGTAAAACGATACCCTGAAGAGGAAGGTAATTCTGTCGAAGATATGTTTTACAACAAGGCTGCACTCATTCCTGAGTTTGCCAAAATAATAGTGGCGTCTTTTGCCTTTTATGCCCCTGACGGTAATATACATAAACAGACGTTCTCTTCAGACCAAGAGATTGAAGTGTTACAAGAAATTAAAAACTTACTCACCAAAGTAGGTAAGTTAGATTTCTACCTTTGTGGACATAATATTAAAAACTTTGACATTCCAATGATTGGTAAACGTATGGTTATCAATGGAATGAAACCACCGTCAATTCTACCACAATACGATACAAAACCGTGGGAGATGAGAGCGGTGGACACCATGGAGATTTGGAAGTTTGGTAACAACTTCTCAATGGCATCATTAGAATTGATGTGTGTATCCATGGGAGTATCCTCACCTAAAGATGGTGAGGTAACGGGAAACATCGTTCACCAAACCTATTGGGAAACCGAAGCATTAGACCCAATCGCCGCTTATTGTGAAGAGGATGTGGACGTATTAGCAAAATTAATGGATAAACTTTATAACTTAGTATAATGGGAAAATTCAAAGATATGACAGAAGGTCTTAAAATGTTGAAAGACCTACAGAAAAGTATGGGTGGTATGGACCTTAACGACCCTCAAAAACTATTAGATAGTTTGAACTTAGATATGGATAAACTTAATCAGGCTTTCGTTGAACAAGCGACACCAAAAACTGTATTAAAGTATTCGTATAAATCGGTAAATAAAGAACCTGAATATGCATACCCTACAGATTCAGGTTTTGACCTTCGAGCCAATAAAAAAGTCACACTTGGACCTTTAGAACGTGACTTAGTACCGACAGGTCTATATTTGGAAATTCCTCAAGGTTACGAAGTTCAGGTAAGACCTAAAAGTGGTTTAGCAATCAATAAGGGTCTTTCAGTTGTCAATACACCTGGAACAGTAGATGAAGGGTATACAGGTGAAATCCAAGTTATTCTTATTAACTTAAGTAACGAAACACACACCATTGAAATTGGTGACAAAATTGCACAAGCGGTACTAACACCTGTGATGGCAGGAAAATATGTTAACTTACAAAGAGTCCTAAACGTTGACGATAAAGACCGTGGAGAGAACGGATTTGGTTCAACAGGAAATTAATTATGTTAACAATAGGATACAGCACAAAAAAGGTAGACCCTGAGTTTAGAGAGTATATTGAAAAATCATGTGGGTTGAAAGGTGTCGAAGTTATACCTTTTGAAAATCCAGGTACTCACTCACTAACTGAAGCATATAATATCATTCTTGAGAAATCAACGAACGATATTGTTGTGCTTTGTCACGATGACATTTACTTTGAAAAAGGTAACTGGGGAAATAAAGTTCTGAAACACTTTAAGAGAAACTCCGAATACGGTATTATCGGTGCTGCAGGTTCCAAATACATGCCAAAGTCAGGTATGTGGTGGGAAATCCCAACTGAAATGTATGGGGTTGTAAATCACGAACACGAAGGAAAAAAATGGACTTCAAAATATAGTGAACCAAAAGGTAACAAATTAGACGATACCGTACTTGTTGACGGATTGTTTATGGTAGTTAACAAACCAAAACTAAAAACCAATTTTAATGAAGAAGTAACAGGGTTTCATTTCTATGAGGTAGACTTTTGTTTCAGAAACTTCTTAGAGGACGTTAAAATTGGTGTGTTCTACGATATTAGAATAACACACAAGTCTATCGGTATGACCAATGACCAATGGGAATTAAACAGACAACAATTTGTCAATACATATAAGGATAGATTACCTGTTTTATTACCTACAACATATCAAAAAAAGAAAGTCAAAAAGGACGAACCTTTAGTGACTCTTGCAATGCCAATTTACAACTATGCTAAGATGCTTAATCCATGTCTTAATTCAGTATTCAATCAGGATTATACTAACTTTGAGGTTGTTATTGTTAATGATGGTTCAGATGACGAATACTGTCTTTTGAAATTAAAATCTTTAGACGGTCATGAGTCTATCAAAGTGGTTCATAAAGAAAACACAGGAGTGTCCGATACTCGTAATATTGCGGTCAAAGAAGGTAAAGGTGATTATATCTTACCACTTGACGCTGATGATATGATTCTACCAGGTTATTTGAAAACGGGAGTGAACATTATAAAAAATAACCCTAAAATTAGTCCGGTATATTGTGATACAATTCATGCAGGTGAAATGCAAGGATTAGAAAAAAGACCTGAATGGTCAAAAGAAAGATTATTACAGGGACCATTTATTGTTAACAGCTCAATGTATTCTCGTGAAGCATACGATTCTATTGAAGGGTACAACACAGAAATGAAGGGTTGGGTTGATTATGATTTATGGGTTCAGATGATGGACGCAGGATACCAAGGAAAAAGAATACCAAAAGGTCTATTTGTCTATTACCATCATGAAAGTGAAGGTAAAGGTTCAGTCTCAACTTCTGCAAGACAAAACATGGAAGAGTTACATAAAACTATTTTAGATAGACACAACAATAGAAATTCGAAAATCTAATTATTATGAAACATATAATCATTGGTTGTCCGAGAAATGGTTCGACATTTATTTCTAACGCATTAAAGATAAACGGACTCGAAGTTGGTCATGAGAAATATAAAAAAGACGGCATATCGTCATGGGTTTTAGCCGGTGAAAACGATTACACTCCATGGGGACCATCATTCAATGAAGTCATTAATAAAATTGGTGATTCTGACTATACTATTCATCATCAAATAAGAGAACCTCTATCAACAATATCATCAATAACCACAATAAATGATAAAAGTTGGGAATATATAAGTAACTTTATTGACCTGAGTCAAACAAACTCATTACTTCATAAATCCATGTTATTTTGGTATGAATGGAATTTGAGATGTGAAAGTATTACAAATAAACGTTATAGATTAATTGAATATAAAACATATTTCGATTTAGAACACGATTACAAAAATACCAAAATTAACAGCCGAAAACATACATTCTATAATCTTGAAGATTTATTTCACGAAGATGAAGAATTGTGTAATAAAATAATTAAAATGTCACAAAAATATGGATATGAATTATAATAAAAATAATTTAGACGGGTGGGCAATACCTGTCGAGGCGTTCGAATGGATATATGAAAACATACCCCATGGTTCAACAATCTTAGAATTAGGTAGTGGTAATGGAACTAAAGAGTTAGTAAAATACTACAAAGTATATAGTATCGAACAAAATAAAGAATGGGTGAATAAAGTCCCACAATCTAACTATATTTTTGCACCTTTGAAAAATTATGACTTTGCAACTAAAGGTTCTTGTTGTTGGTTTGATGATAAATGTATTGATGAATTACCCGAAAAATATGATTTACTTATAATCGATGGACCGATAGGTATTAATAGAATTAATTTCTTACATTTCACTGATAAATTCAAAAAAGACATTCCTTATTTAATAGATGACACTAATAGAGAAAAAGATAAAGAAATGGCCTTGGAAGTTGCAAAAAAATTAAACAAGGAAATCATAGAAATAAAAGGATGGCAAAAAGAAATGTTTATATTAAAATAAGTTTTTGAATATGAAGAAAATAGTAGGAATAATTGGAAATGGTTTTGTTGGTGAATCTCAAGCCTTTGCGTTCTCACCAACTAACGAAATAAGAATTTACGATGTAGACCCCTTGAAGTCGACACACACTAAAGAAGAGGTACATCAGTCTGATTTCATTTTTGTCTGTGTACCTACACCAATGGATATGATGGGTAAACAAGACCTATCTTACATCGAAAAGGTATTTGAGGATTCAACTGAAGGACCAATCTATATTATTAAATCAACAGTATTACCGGGAACCACAGAAACCCTACAAGAAAAATACCCACACCTCAACATTATCTTTTCTCCTGAGTTCTTGACTGAAAGAACCGCAAAATTAGATATGTTAACACAAGCCAGAGTAATTTTTGGGGGAGATATAGAACTTACTAAGAAAGTAGAAGAACTTTTCGGTAGTAGGTTTATGAACAGACATTTTATTCATACTGACTCTAAAACAGCAGAGTTCATAAAATATATGAATAACACATATTTTGCAACTAAAGTGTCAATAATGAATGAGTTTTACCGTTTGGCTAATTTAATTGATGTTAGTTGGGAAGATGCATTATATGGTTTTGCGTCGGATGGTAGAGTGGGAGATTCTCACTTACACGTACCAGGACCTGACGGTAAAGTGGGTTTTGGTGGTACATGTTTCCCAAAGGATATCAATGCTCTTATCAATATGGCAAATGATGTGGGTGTTAATATGAATGTACTGGAAGCAGCTTGGAAAACTAACTTAGAAGTTAGACCTGAACAAGATTGGAATAAATTAAAAGGTAGAGCAATTTCTTAATTATGAATGTAGGAGTAATTGGTGTTGGTAAATTAGGTTTGTCTTTTGCATTATTAGCAGAGAATAAAGGTATTAATGTATGGGGTTCAGACGTATCAGAAGAATATGTTAAAGAGTTAAACAATAAGACTCTTAAAAGTAGTGAACCATATATTGAATATTTCTTAAAACAATCTAATAATTTTAGAGTAAGTAATAGTAACGTTGATGTTATTGAAAATTGTGATATTATATTCACATTTGTACCCACACCTTCATTACCTACGGGAGAATATGACCACCAATATATTGAAGAGGTTGTTGATGTTTTTGAAGCAATGTATCAAACGGGTTTTGATTTGGCAGGAAAGATATTAGTTATTGGTTGTACCACAAATCCGGGTTACACAGACAGTGTTGCAGATAGATTAACAGAATACGGAATGGATGTCTGCTATAACCCTGAATTCATCGCTCAGGGAGACATAATCAATGGACTTAAACATGCAGATATGGTTCTCATCGGTACTTCATCTGTTGATGAGGTTGACCGAGTAAAAGATGTTTATAAGGTTATTATGCACGATGAACCAAAATTCAATGTGATGAGTAATACCGCAGCTGAAATAACTAAGATTGCAGTGAATTGTTATTTAACCACTAAAATATCCTTTGCCAATATGATTGGTGAAATATGTAATAATACGGGTGTTGGTGATGAAATAACAACAGTACTAAATTCAATTGGTGATGATAGTAGAATTGGTAAAAAGTACTTGAATTACGGTTTTGGATTTGGGGGACCATGTTTACCGAGAGACAATCGTGCCTTAGGTGTTCACGCAGAAAAAGTTGGTCTTACCGTCAACTTACCACTTGAAGTAGATAAGTTTAACATTGAACATCACAAATATTTGGTTAATAAGTTTGTAATGGAAAACCCTGATAAAGATACTAATTTTATCTTTGATTCTGTGACATATAAAAAGGGTGTGAATATTTTAGAAGAGTCACAACAATTAAATCTTTTACTCTCATTATTAGCCGAAGGTTATACATGTACAGTTATAGACAATGATGGGGTTAGAGAAACTTTAGAAGAACCATTGAAAAATTCTTATGGTGAACGTATTATTTTCTTATCTGAGGCATCTAAAGCCGATGGTGTTAAAGTAATACTATGAAAAACATAATCGTACTTGGTGGTGGTGGATTTATCGGAGGTCATCTGGCTAAAAGACTAAAAGATGATGGACATAAGGTTACTATCTGTGACCTTAAAGAACACCAATACTGGAATCATAAAGACATTTGCGATAATTTTATTGTTGGGGACCTTAGGGACCCCAATGTTGTATCTGAAGTAATTACTGAAGGTATTGATGAAGTTTATCAATTGGCCGCCGATATGGGTGGTGCTGGATATATTTTTACTGGTGATAATGATGCCAATGTAATGCACAACTCAGCGTTAATTAATCTAAATGTCATACATGAGTGTACTAAGAAAGGCGTTGGTAAGGTATTCTACTCATCATCTGCATGTATGTACCCTGAACATAATCAATTAGACCCCGATAACCCTAACTGTGAGGAATCATCCGCATATCCAGCAAATCCCGATTCTGAATATGGATGGGAGAAACTATTCTCTGAAAGGTTATTTTTATCATTCAACCGTAACTACGGATTGGATGTAAGGATTGCTCGTTTTCACAACATCTTTGGACCTATGGGGACATGGACTGGAGGGAAGGAAAAAGCACCTGCTGCCATGTGTAGAAAAGTTGCCGAAGGTCAGAGTGAAATTGAGGTGTGGGGAGACGGTAAACAAACCCGTTCTTTCTTATATGTTGATGAGTGTGTTGAGGCAGTATTAAGACTTATGGAATCTGAGTTTTTAGGACCAGTTAATATTGGTTCAGAAGAAATGGTAACCATCAACGAACTCGCTGAGATGGCTGTTGATATTTCAGGAAAAGAGATTAAGATTAAGAATATAGGAGGTCAAGATTTTATAGACAAATATGGATTCAGTTGTCCTGTTGGTGTAAGAGGTAGAAACTCCGATAATAAACTATATAAAGAAAAGGTCGGTTGGGAAGTATCTCAACCCCTAAGAATAGGGATGGAAAAGACTTATAATTGGATTAATGAACAAGTAGAAGAAAGTAAAAAGACTTACATCTATGAAAGCCCTGATAAGGGAAAAACCGTATACAGAAGAGAATTTGGTGCAGACCACAACACAAGAGAACTTGTTAAATAATTAATCATATAATTAATGGCTACTAAAGGTAGAAGAAGTGAACATAACCCTAAAAAATCACGCAAAGAGATTATCAGGGAAATTATAGGGAAGACCCCAAGAAAGAAGTTTCTTTCTGAAAGTCAAAAAATATATTACCAAACACTTTGTGATAGTGAAATTACAATTTGTACAGGACCCGCAGGTGTTGGTAAATCATATGTGGCGATGAGTGCAGCTGTTCAACTATTGTTAGACGAGAGTAACTCTTATGAGAAAATCATCATCGTTAGACCAGCGGTTGAGGCTGAAGAAAAACTCGGAGCTTTACCAGGTAACTTAGAGGAAAAGTTAGACCCATATATTTTTCCATCGTATTACCTACTGAATAAAATTATAGGTAAAGAGGCAAGAGAAAAATTAAAAGAACATGACATCATTGAAGTTTTCGCATTGGCATACATGAGAGGTATGAATATTGATAACTCAATTTTAATTTTTGAGGAGGCTCAAAATTCCACACCCTCACAGATGAAACTATTATTGACAAGAATTGGGTTCAATAGTAAGTTTTTCATATCGGGAGATATTGAACAGACTGACCGATATAAAGATAAAACACAATCGGGTCTATATGATGCGATGAGTAAGTTCACTGATTTAGATGAAGTGGGTACTTTTGACTTTGGTACTGAAGATATTATCAGAAACCCAATCATCAGTAAAATATTAAAGAAATACGAATGAAAATAGCGTTTGAAGTTAATGGTGTATTAAGAAATACTTTTGGTAAGGCTGAAGAGGTTTACCAAAAGTTTTTCATTGATGATTATGTTGCTGAAGAAGGTGAAGAGGAATTTGAGTATAAATTAAATCTACCTATTACCTCAACAACCCTGAGTAGTCACTTCGTATTTCAAGATGAAGAAAGACTTATGGAATTCTTTTATGTAGATTTCCCAATGAATATTTTTGGACATTCTCAATCTACCGAAAACTCAACATTCCACGATTTGAATGACATCTACAAAGATTTACGTGACGACCACGAATTGGTAATCATATCTAATGAAATTGAGAAGTCTAAACCAGCAACTTTGTTCTTCTTATCTAAGTTTGGATGTATGTTTGAGAAGATAGTTTTCTATAACCAATACACTGAAGATGAAGTGTTAAGTGAATTCGATTTAATTATTTCTGCCCAACCACAAATTTTAGAAAAAGAGCACAACTACAAAACAGTAAAATATAAAACCACATATAATGAAAATGTTGAGTCAGATTTCGAAATTGAAACTCTGAAAGAATTCAAAGACTTATATGAAAAACTTGATTTGAAATGATAGAGATTTTAGGACACACTTATTACATCGATATGGATGTATTAGAAAACTTTGTAGAATTGAAAGACTTCAAACCCAAAGAGGAGGAAGATAAAGACCATCAACATTTCTCAATTATTAAGTTTGAACTTATCAAAATGATGATTGAAGTGGTATTAACCGAACGAATGGATGATATGGATGAGAATTTAGGGATGCACAATGCAAGAAGTACAAGTATTCCCTTTCGGATTGCCTTTAATACATTATTAAGACATAACATTATTAAATATATTGACTAATGGACCAAGACACTATTAAAAAAGTAGAACTTTCGATTGAAAATTTGAAAGAAAAAACCTCAAGAATTTACCTTATGGTACAAGATACTAAAGGTAATGCAAAAGCGGGTATTCGTTATATATACCAAATCGCATTAACATTAAAGAATAATGGTTTCAACCCAATCATTCTACACGAATCAAACGACTATACCGGTGTTGGTGAATGGATGGGTGAGGAGTACATGGAAATTCCACACCAATCTATTGAAGGACAAAACCTACAGATTTCACCTGAGGACTTTGTTATTGTACCTGAATTGTATGGTCACGTAATGGAACAAATTAAGAATTTACCTTGTGGTAAAATCGTAATGTGTCAAGCCTACGACTACATGTTGGAAACGATTCAACCTGGTATGAATTGGGCATTGAATGGATTCTTAAAAGGTATCACAACCAATGAAACACAAAAAACTCACATCAATGGCATTATGAAGAATACCTCGTTGGATGTTATCACACCATTGATTCCTGAATCATTCACTAAGAAACCTATCCCACCAAAACCAATTATTGCGATTCACACTCGTGACCAAAGAGACACTATGAAACTTATTAAGTCTTTCTACCTGAAGTATCCACAATTTAGATGGATTACCTTCCGTGATATGAGAGGTCTTTCTCAAGAGGAATTTGTGACTAATCTACAAGAATCATTCGTTTCTGTATGGATTGACGATATCAGTGGATTTGGTACATACCCATTAGAAAGTATGGCGTGTGGTACACCAGTAATCGGTAAAGTACCAAATATGAAACCTGAGTGGATGTCAGACACAAACGGTGTTTGGACATACGAAATTAACAATATGGTAGATATCGTTGCTGAGTATACACAAAACTGGTTGGAAGATAACATTTCAGAACAACTTTATACATCAGGTTTAGAAACCGCTTCTACCTATCAGAATATGACTGAATTTGAATCTGAAGTAGTATCCACATTCAGTACTTACCTTTCAGTAAGATTAGAAAACTTCCAAACACAATTGGATAAATTAACAGTAACAGAAGAAACAGAGTAACTATGAAAGATATATCAGTAATCCTTCCCGTAGAAAGTTCAAAACATAAGAACTTTTCAGAGTTATTTACCAACGCAATTGTATCGGTAAAAAATCAAACAGTACAACCAAAAGAATTGGTCTTAGTCCACACAAACGAAGAATCGTTAGTCACATACTTAAACGATTTTGATTTCAGTGGATTGACTGTCAACATGGTTGAAAATAAAGGAAATTCAGATTTCGCATCTCAAATGAATTTAGGTGTTGAAAAAGCAACTTCCGAATGGGTATCGTTCTTGGAATTTGATGATGAATATGCATCAATTTGGTTTAAGAATGTACAAGAATATATTGAAGCACATCCTGATGTTAAGTCATTTCTTTCGTTAGTTGTTGATGTCGATGAAAAAGGAACATTCGCAGGATTCACTAATGAAGCTACTTTTGCGGCATCTATGAATACTGAAATTGGTTACTTGACTAATGAGGTATTATTAGACTACCAAAACTTCCAATCTGCGGGTATGGTAATCAAAAGAGATACCTATCAAGAATTGGGTGGTTTCAAACCATCGATTAAACTAACGTTTGTTTATGAATTCTTATTACGTTTGACATATAACTCAACTAAAATTATGACCATCCCAAGAATCGGTTATAAACACCTTAATATGAGAGAAGGTTCAATCTTCTGGAATTACAAAAACGGTGAAAACAAAGTAACTGAAGACGAAGTTAAATTTTGGTTAGACTCAGCAAAAAAAGAACATTTCTTCACAGAAGACAGAAATATAAAATACGAACCTGAAAATGTTTAATGCTGTTATCAGGAAATACAAATTCTCCGGAACCTACCCCAACTAAAAAAAGGGGTAGGAAGCCGAAGACTACGACAAATTATTTTGACGTTAGAGAGGAACAAGCAGTCATAAGGTTCCTTTCAGCCTCTACCTACCAAGAGAAGAATGAGATATATAATGATTATCTCAGAGCACCTCTTGACAAGATGATTGAATCTATTATTAGACGTTACAAACTATACCGTAAAGGTATGGAGTTCAAAGATATTCACGTAGACACCCACTCATTCTTAATCACGAAGGTAGACAAATTCAAACCAGCAAAAGGTAAGAAGGCATACTCTTATTTTGGAACCATATGTAAAAATTATTTGATGGGTCAAATTATCAAAGACCAAAAGGACCAAAACAGAAAGATTTCTTACGAAGACATTTCAACCTCATTAGAAAATAGACCTGATTTAATTTATCACTTAGAACATGACAAAATTGAGCCGAGTCAAGTAATCAAACATTTCTTAAAAGAAATGGAGGATTATATGGAAGAAACAAACCTAAACAAAAATGAGGTGAAATTGGGATACGCCCTGATGGAGTTGTTTGAAAATTACGAAACTATCTTCATTGGTACCGATAATAATAAATTCAATAAAAATATCATATTACTTTCATTGAGAGAGATGACAAATATGTCGACTAAAGAGATTAGGACCTCAATGAAAAAATACAAGACTTTGTACTACGAATTGGTCAAAAAAATCAATAATCTATAAAATTTGTTCGAAAGATATTTATAAGTAATGGGACGACCTAAGAAAAAAGAAATATCATTAAATAAAGATTCTGTTTTGAGTCTTATGCAGGAAATCTACAACGAACTTGTGGAACAAAGGTCTACTGCCGTAAGGATACAAAACAAAATGTTGGCAATGCTGAAAGACCCTAAAGACATGACTGTCATAGGTCCTGTAATCAAAGAACAACAAAAGATTATTAATGATACTATCGAGAAGAAGTTATCATTATCAAAACTACAATCTTCTATATGGGGAAAATCCGAAAACACCTCAGATGAGAACTTTAGTATTTCTGATATGGATGATGATGTTTTATCTGCATTAATTCAAAAAGATTCCGACACAAGTAAAGATAACTCTGAAGGGTATAAATTAGAATAATAATACACTCCAATGGGTTTAGATTTAGACAACGACTACAAAGAAGTAAAATCCAAAATTTCTGCATATCAAACCACAGTAGAAAGTAAAAGGAACTTCGTTACCGCACAAAAAGCAAATGCTGGTGACAACTTCGAACAAGCAAAAAAAACACATTTTAGTAATCTTAACGAATGGGGTCAAACCGTTGATGGATATACCGCCGATAAGAAGAAACAACTACAGGATAAAGTAAAAACTCAGTTAGACCAATTGACTGAAATTTTTATGATTTCTGCAGGTGCGGCTGGTGACTCAAAGAGTCTTGATAAGTTATTCGACATATACAACCAAACAATCCTTAATACTAAAAATAGAATCCAAGCAATTTTTATTAAGGAGATAATCAAAGCCGCAGGATGTTCTGAAGAACAAGAATTTACAACATCACCATTATACATCAGAGTTCAATCTATTGACCTATACAAAAAACTTTATGAGAACCCTGATGATGCGACTGGTGCGTTACTTTACGAAAAAGATACCGTACCGAATGGTTCTTTCCCGTATTCTATGAATCGTGAACTTTACAATAGAATGCAAAATCTTGGGTTTTCGTTTTCTCAAGAATATGGTTCAGATTATGTGGGAGCATCGAGTAATCAGATTTTTGATATAGAGTATGTAGACCAAGATGATAATGGTAACTTAGGTGATTACTTCAAAGTCACACCCAAAAATAAAAATTTATCGGTAGGAAGTGTAACTCAGTTTTTGATGGATTATTACACATCCATTGATATTCTCGATATTGATGAATTATTGACTATCATAATGGATAACCTTACCAAAGCCGTATCAATAACTTTGAACATAGATATAGATTTTCAAAGAGAACAACTTAAGATTGAAAAATATCTTCAAAGAATATTAGGACTATGTTTCGATAATACCAAAGAAATAGATGTTTCAGGTATTGCTAAGTTATCAGTTTTAGACAACATCGATGAATCGTTTTTTGAACTGACAGCAAATGACTTAAGGACTATAGAAAATGACTTGGACAATATCCAAAGAGGGGTGACGGAATTCACAGATTGTGATAACGTGAAATTACCTTTGAATACTCAAGCAATTATTAATAATTTAATAAATGGGAGAGATGAAACCTCTGAGACCAAAAAGTTAGAAGCGTTCAAAGGTTCTATTGATAGTTTATCAGATAACGAGGAGTGGAAGTCTCTCATTCCTAATGTGAACATTAATGGAGGAATTAAATTTGATTTATTAGGTATTATACCTAAAGGTATTATGCAAGCTTTATTGTCACCGAAAAACCTTTTAGGTGTTATGGTTGTATTCAAATCAGTACAAAATTTCATTGTGGACCAAATCGAGAGTCTTCAAGACTTCTTTGACCAATTCAAAGATATGATTATTGAATTGATGAGTAAAATTGGAGCAATATTCGTAGAAGAACTTTTCAAAGAAATCGAAAAGAACTTAACTATACTTGTTAGAATAATCATTGAAGAAATTGCAAGAGAATCACGTGACGCCAGAAGTAGAATGATTTTCTCGGTATTAAATACAGTAATCTTAGTCGGTGAATTAGTGGCAGATTGGAGGCAGTGTAAGAGTGTTATTGATGAACTTCTCTCACTATTACAGTTAGCAGGTAGTCAGTTGAACCTTGGTATGCCCGCATTCAGTTTATCTTTATCACGATTCTTACCTGGTATGTCAGAGACAAGAATGTACGCAAATTATATTGAAGAACTACAAAAATCAGGGATACCAACTGGTGACTTACCAGACGGTTCACCTAATCTTATGTTACAGTCAACTCTTTCACAAATAAAAGGACAATTCAAAGAGATGCACGAAAATGGAAAAACTGAGGTAACCATTGACCCACTATCTGTGGCTGGAGGTACCACGGCACCAGTTAAAGTATACGGTAAATCATACTAATATGGATGAAAATAAATTAAAAAATATTATTTCTGATTACAAAAATCGTAGCAATAACGATTTGAAATTAGCCTTATCAGAACTATCAAAAGATTTTGAAGATACCAAAACTTTAATTGTTAAACTTACCCATCACCTCGATGGTACTGAGAAAATCTATAACGATATACTTAAAGAATACAAAACAAGAGGTAACAAATGATAAATGATAACCCTGATAGTAGACCCCCGTTAAATTATAGACAGATAATTTTTCAAGGTGTTGTTGTCGACACTCAAGACCCATTTATGCTCGGTCGTGTAAGGGTATACCCTGAAGACCAAAACATCTCTGACCGTTTGGGTTCTATCCCAAATTGGAATGAGAAAACGGATTTATGGACTGAGAAGGACCCATTTGTGTTTTTACCTCTATTACCGTACTTTGTTTATCAAGTACCTAAGGTAAAAGAATATGTTCATGTAATTTATACAAACCCTAATAACAAAACAAATAAGGGTCAGTATTATGTTCAGGGTCCATTTTCGTCACCGACCACTATTAAAGACGAAGACGCCGATTCTGCACGTTCATTCCTGAGTTCAGGTATTAGAAACAAAAGGTTTCAACCGATTAAAAACAGAGAAGGTGAAGTAAACAATCCAAAGACTTATGGTGTATATCCTGAACCTGAAGATATCGCAATTATGGGTAGAAATAATGCGGATATCATCATCAAGGATGGTGAATTATTATTAAGGGCGGGTAAACACGGTAATTTCAATCGAACACAAATTCCTTTTGCCAAAACAAATAGGGCGTTTTTACAACTTAGTAATTATGAAACTTTAGAGCAATACGCATCCCCAAGCACTAAGTACAAAATAGGTAAACAAAACCTACAGACTAAGAAATTAATTGAGTATGAAATTTTCAACCCTGAAAATCAATTTAGTGCATTTACGGGACAAATCATACTTTATAATTTAGTACCTGATGATGTTTCAGGAACCACAATGACAAATGTAATTGTAAATAACACTGATTTAGAGCAATTCAAAAGAATTCAATACATCGAACAGTTCAGTGCATTACCATTAGGGGAAGTAGCAAAAAAAATAAATAATTTTATTGTAAGTGTGATTGGTGGTAAAATGGAAAATGGTACGAGGGTAAACAATCAGTTCCCTTTTTATTACAGAGCCAGTAAAAGAAATAGAGATAATAAAGACCCTATTTCATTTATGAATCTAACGTATCTCTTTAGTAGAGTTAAACCTACAGAATTTACAACAAACTTACGTGGTTTCGGGTTGGTATACGATAAAACAGGTAAACCAAATGTCCCGTCTAAAATAGACAAAGAAGTTTATAGACCAAAAAGAATCCTTAACCAAGAAAACACTGTTGGTATTATGGGAGCTAACCAATTATATCTTCTTTCTCATGACGCTAATAATCCTGCTAAGGCAAAGATTAACCTTAATGATACTATCTACGGTATCAATCAGAATATTGTGGTTGACGAAATTCAACCTAAGACATCTTCTATGGTTAGAGGTGAGGAACTATTAACCTTAATTGAATTGATAGTCAGGTACTTGGCAACTCACGTTCACCCATATCCAGGTATGCCTCCTGTTTCTGTTAGTTCAGATGGAACAAGTATTTCAGATGTATTAAAAGAATTACTCGAAGCAAGTTCTAAGATATTAAATAAAAATATTCGTATAAACTAAGTATTTATAGTAAAAACGAATAATGTCAATTTATAAGTCATATTTCAAACGTAACGATACGTTAATCTTCAACTCTTATACAAACACAGGTAGAAACCCTGTTGTTGAACTTTTCTTTGGTAGAGTAGATAATCTAAACTCACCGAAAGGATATTCTCGTTTTATTTTTGACATCGACTTAACTGAACTTCAAAACAAATTAGCCAATGGTGAAATATCTACAGGTTGTACCGCAGATATGACACACACACTTCGTATGACGAACACCTCATCGTTTGATAAGGATTTATTGAATTCTACTTGGTCAAACGGTAGAAGAAGAGCAACATCATTTGATTTAGTATTGTTCCGTATCCCTAAAGTTTCAGGTACTACAGGTAATCCACAAACATGGGATGAAGGTGTAGGTGAAGATTATTACAATGTTAAAGACGCATTCGAAGGTAATAAGTCTTTCTCAGATAGACCAGTAAACTGGTACCAAAGAAGTACGATTAACAATTGGTCTCTTGCCGGTATCTACGACAATGAAAATGGTAATTCAATCAACGGATTAAATTATTCAGGTCTTACTATTGTAGACACACAACACTTTGAGTTTGGTAATGAAGATATAGAATTCGATATGACTAACGAAATCAATAATATCCTTACAGGTGCTACTACAGGTGTGACTGGTTGGGGTGTTGCATTTGTACCTGAAGTTGAGAACATCACAGGTATGACAGAGAATTATTCTGTCGGGTTCTTCTCTCGTCACACACAAACATTCTACGAGCCTTATTTGGAAACAAATTACGATGACTTGATTCAAGATGATAGATACACTTTCTATCAAGGAAAATCGAATAAACTTTACTTATATGCATACGTTAACGGTAACCCAATTAACTTAGACAATGACCCTGTTGTCGATATCATCGATGACAATGATAGTATTATTTACACACTGACAGGGTGTAGTAGAACTAAAGGGGTTTACGAAATTACTGTACCACCAATTACAGGTGTGACTTCAGTACCTTGTATGTTCTACGATAATTGGAGAGAGTTATCTTACAACGGTGATTCAATATCTGCTATTGAAAACGAATTTGTACTTCTTAAAAGTGGGGATTACTTCACATTAGGAACGAGAACAGAGGAACCATCTTTATATGGTTTTGACTTCAACGGTATCCTACAAAATGAGAAAATCCTCAATACTGACATTAGAAAAGTCAATGTAACCCTTAAAAAGGCTTACACAGCCAAAGAAGTACTTAAACATGTAGATTGTTACTACAGAGTTTACGTGAAAGAAGGTAGTACAGAGGTTCAGGTTCAAGATTGGACACAAATCAACAGAACCGCAGATGGATACTACTTCGTATTTGATACGACAGACAAGATACCAAATGAATATTTTATAGATATTAAGGTGAACACCGACCGCGAAGTGAATACTTATAAAAGAGAACTACAATTCCAAATCGTTAACAAGAAATGAGAAAAGTAAAAATTACAGAGGCACAGTTAGAGGAAATTGTCAGAAGAGTTATTGACGAAAAGAAAAAGTCTAAGAAGAAAAAGAAAAAGAAAGATACGACGTTATGT
>Ga0255777_10000640_pt1 | contig 33188 bp, 9 predicted proteins | sample 101ome_15_FD_179975 | JGI IMG/M metagenome (GOLD analysis project Ga0255777, IMG submission 179975) | Coastal salt marsh microbial communities from the Groves Creek Marsh, Skidaway Island, Georgia - 101402AT metaG (version 2) | ecosystem: Environmental > Aquatic > Marine > Intertidal zone > Salt... | reverse complement strand
GATCCATCACCGGATAATTTCACACTCGATCCCAATCTCTGATTCGTTCTACCCCCCTCGATGGTTTGACCGAGTTGGCTCCAGCTACCTCCAGATCTTTCATACACTTCGATTTCTCCCAAATCAATAGCTGCACTTGTTATGTTAATACCTGAAATATATTGTGACGACGTAACCCCACCCGTCCTACCAGAAAATCCGATATACGTGGGTATGTTATATAAATTTTGATGTGCGGTTCCAAAATCGTGGGTAAGGGTGGAGACTAAACGAGTCCCGTCCCTAATAGTCGAAGTCATGACACCATTATCATATGAAACTTCAACATTGAGCCACCTAGACGTTCCGTAATAGACATTTTGTGTTTTTCTGTATATATCGTTGTTGTCTCTTATCTGATGTGTATCACCCTGCCAAAATTCATAGAAGTTGTTATACCCGTTATGCACCGAAGCTTGATAGGCTGTTATCGGATTTGTTGCATAATATATCAACCGCATATCATCAGCTCCTCCCCAACGGGGACCGTAAACATACCATCTCCAAGTGGCGGTCCATCTAGATCCGAGAGTCACCTCCCGATACATTGTGTTATTTTGTCCGTGCTGTCCAAATGATGTCAATTTATACCTGTTGTTAAGTTGAATAACCCCGTGAAGAATTGGAGAAGGTGTTGCCAATCCATAAGGGGTGGGAGATGTTATCGATAATGAGGATCCCCCTGAAGAAGCTGATGGTGATCCTAAAGCTAACCGATTTCCATCAGAACTAAGGGACATCACCTCTCCCAATCCAGTTGCCTCGAAGGTTCCATTCGCAATACTATGATCTTCCTCATATCTCTGATTTGCAGAATTCCACCTAAACACCACAACTTCTTCTATATACTGAGCATTACCCCCGGGGTAGGAAACACTAATAGTGTTACCATCATCCGACATCTCTATGCGATATGCGGATGCACCTGGTTCAACAAATCTACTCGGCACCGCGAGTCTCTCGTTCCAGGATCCAGAGCTATACGCGTATACACGCACACCATCCGATGCGGTAAACGCGATGATTTGACCGTCGGATGAGAGTTTGACCATTTGGCCCTCCATGGATCCGAAGCCACTCCATCCATCAACGAATGTGCTTATGGTTGCTGGAAGATCATAAAGCACCACATCATTGGTGATTTTACGAACTATAGCTATCCTGCTTCCATCCCCAGAAATCGTTGAATAATAGCTATCGTCGAGCTGTTGCTCGAGTGCTGCGGCTTCCATAACGTCTTTCACATCCACGTTTCTCGTCACAGTTCCGACGTTTCCGGCTGGATCCACGGCGGAATAAGTAACTTGTGTGGTTCCACGATATAGTCCTACGTCAGTGATGGTTCGCACGTATGAAGGAGTCGTCGTGGTGACTTCCTCGTTTCCATCGGATCCGACATACGACGGGTCTCTGTATGTTGTATTGTATTTGTGTGTGATATCACCACCCAATTTGGTGACTATTGGTGGTGTTGTGTCTGGCAAAATAGTCACTGTTCTCTCAGCTGTGGCGATACCTAACGCGTTTCTGACCTGATAACGGATCGTGAAAACGCCGGTAGAACTACCATCTGGAGGATCTCCATAAGTCTCCAGCACACCACCACTGAATGTCACTGGTGGATCTGGTTCTGTGTATGTAGTTGGCTGTTCCAATGAAATTGATGCCTGTCCGATAAGTGTCACAACAGGTGGGTCATTTACAATCTTTACCCTCACGGTTCTATCAATAAAGTTAGTCAAACCATTCCGTGTCGTCTCGTATCTCACAACATAATTACCGATTATGTCAGTATTCACATTTGAAGTAGTAACGATCACATCCGTTGACACATCGGACGTCGCCCCCTGATCAACATATATGATACCCTGACCAATGTCTACAATATTGTCACCATTCAATGTTATATTTGGTGTAAAATCTTGGAATGTCTTATACACAGACACATTCGATGAGTGTCTGACGTTCGATGTCGCTCCAGCTCGCGGATTTGTTGTGACCAACGGTCCGGGTTCCTTTAAAGAAGCCATACCAATCACGTAAAATTCCCCAGAATCTGAAATTTTCACATTTGGTTTTTTGGGTGCGTCATCATCGAAGAAATCGAAACGCGAATACAAACCGTCACTAGTTGTTGAATACCAATCTTCATCACCCACGGCCCACTCCGGTGTATAAAGAGCGGTGCTAATATCAGTTCCAGTCTTTATTCTATTGTTTGCTTCCAATTCCCAAACACCCGTTGTGGTGTCCCTGTTCCACTTTTCCGCTATTTCCATACCACCACTAGCGATGTAGTAATCACGAACATGTTCCCCTGACCCTGGTGTGGTCAACTTCCCAAAACGACTCGCTATGAGATGGTTTCCATCACCAGACACATCAATCGACTCACCAAATCTTATCTGTTCACTGAAACTTCTACCAGCAAATGTTTCAACACTGTTCCCAGCTGTGATGCTTGTGCCACCCGAGAATCCCGTTCCACTGACGTATTCCTTAATAAGAACTCTACCAGCCCCCGAGTTATGATATGGATCACCGACGAATAGACGGGAATTGTCATCGCTCACAGCGAGAGAATACCCGAATTCAGTCGTGCCACCGGGATTCTGTAAAGTGGAATCTTTTGTGGCTGTTGTGGTCGACGTATCGAACACAAATATATCACCATCACCACCACGATTTCCTGGAGCACTCACCACCAACCTCGTGCCATCCCTAGTTAATGTGAGGGAATGACCAAATCTCGCAGGAGTGTAAGGAGTAGAGAGTTCCGCACTGTTGTCGTCTACTGTGACTTTTTGCACATCCCATCTCGCATTGATCGTATCGTAATTATAAATTGAAACAGACCCCGATTTTCGCCTGTCATTGACAGATGAAAAGTTGTGAGTGTCATTGCTATTACCCACGACAATTTTAGTTCCGTCATTCGACATGGCAAACGCCGGAATGCGTTCGGATGGTGGGTCAGATGACGTGCGTGTCGCCTTCCACTGCTGTTCATTTAGATTTTCCGATGCAATATGGATGTCTGGTCTGATCTTAGTCCATTGTAACGCCGCTTGAACACCGGAAGGAAGATGCTGCCTAAACGTGGGCGCAGTCGTAGCAGACGGGTGCAGCGTTGCTCCACCAAATAGAGAACTCACCCTAGATTTATCACTCGATAGAATGGTTAGGAATGTTCTTTCATTTGGGAAATTATCATTCCCTGTTCCACCACCCGTTCCATCGAATGTGATGGTAGTATTTTCAACATCATTCGTAGTGCCTTTTACCCATAATCTCGTGTCGTCATTGTAATCGTATAAAGTAAATTGTTTTTTCCAAGGACCTGGTGAATTATCCCCAAATTTATTTGGAACTACAGAACTGGGCACCACCATGGTTTTACCATCTTGCGATATCGTAGCCCCGGAATAGGGGAATTCATCGATGTCTGTCGTTTGACTTACCTGTGGTGTGTCTGTTATGACCTGTCCAAACTCGACCCAGGGCGTGGTTGTTCTGGCACCAATGTCGTAAACCATAAAATCATTAAATACACTCACAACGACAAATGCACCGTCTGAAGATAGTTTGACCTTGGATTCTCTATACCTCGAATCGACCCAAATTCTTGAGGGTGTGTCGAAAAGTAAAGTAGTCCCCTCTACACCCACTTCGATGTCTTCCTGTTGGAGGAAACATGGTGGCCTTCCCCACAGTGTATAAACATTGTTTTCCACCTTGTTTAAAAAGTAAGTCTGAAACTCATCTAAGGATCGTGTATCTTGATTTTCAAGACTTTTACCGATCGTTAAACTCTGAGACACGGCCTTTGTGAATTCTGAGTTTGTAGAGTCATATTCGTATACATAAAACTTTGTGTTTACACCCGTGTCGACGTGTGAACCTCTACCACCATCGAGATAGAATGGTCTGTTTCCAATCGCAACACGAGAACCATCACCCGAGATTGAAACGTTTTCTCCAAATCGCCCCTTAACCTGATCACCGTATATATCCTGACCAACCTGTGTCAAAATGTACCTAGACGTGTTGTGAGCAGTTCCATTGATAGTTTGAGAATGGCTTGTTGTAGAAATGTCAAAAATTTGTATCTTTCCCCTATGTTCAGCAGCTTGAGGAATTCCAAACACAACTCTTGAAATACCTTCAGAAACATCCACAGAATACGGCACATCTTCATACCCCTTGGGTCGGGGATCACTAGATGATCCAGACTGTACGGGTCTTGCAAAGTCTAAAAGCATCCAACCCGTTATTGGATTTATCCACCACCCATCATCACGGGTATGTGAGTCGTTGTTCTCACCATTGATGTGTCTTATCTGTGCGTACTCTGGGTCCGTCCACGGGTACGTTGGGACCCACGATGGATCGTATACATTTTTCCGCGTATCTGGGACTGTCCATGTGCCCCCCCATCTCACACCAAATCCAAATGATGTGGAATCCCCGAAATAAGAACCGTTTCTTGCCTGTACTGTGCGAGAAGTCACCTGGTTATTATTTGAGTCAAATACCAATAACTGCGGGTAACGGTTGGGATTATATCTTCTTGATATATAGCCACCGTCAGAAAAATTTTGTGTTAGGTATTCATGTGCGTCAATCTTGGAATCCTCTGATGAATTAGTCATACCAACCGCGTTGTCATATCTCTCGATGATCAGCACATCATTTCCACTGAACTTGACTCCGGAAACAATGCTGTGTGGTATACGAGCTTGGGATGAACCATATACGTTCCTCGTCAGTGAACCATGAGGTTCATCGGTAGATTCAACATTTTGTGAACTTCCTGACATATCAAGCTCAGCTTTGAATACTTCCCAATGGAGAAGTTTCCAATTCACCGGGCCGCCACTTAAATTATCAACGTACACATTTTCAAAGTCCCTGGCATTTATATCATGGGAGGTGGAATCGAACATTTGTGCCCCCCATTGTAATGAATAATCATTGTGATTGATCTCATAAGGGAATACATTGAGACCTCTTGGTTCACTACTTGTAGGGAGTTCCTCGCTGAGTGTATATTCTATGAGAAAATCTACACTTATAGTTGACCAATACCCTCGCCAGATTTTAAGTTGAAAATTAATCACATCATTCTGTCGTATGTCTCCATATATAGAGTCTCTTGATATTACCACGTCCGTATATGTATAATTGCCTCCAGAGAGATTCGACACTGCACCAGATGTTAAATATGGTGCAAATAGATGATGTGGACTAAGACTTATCGTGGTGCCCCCAAACCTGGTCTGGTTTTGCATTATCAGTTGTATATTTTCAAAAGAACCTCCCTGACCGAAAAAAGTTCCATTCACTGTGACTGTTAATTTAAAGCCGTTTGTCGTAAAACCACTGGGAAGTGTAAAATTTCCAAATGTGTATGTGCGATAGGCACCGGAGGATAGAACACTACTTCCAGGAACGTTTGTGACGTTGTTGTAACTTTGACTAGTCGAAGTCAGGCTTCTGAAATTATAGAAATCCTGGTGATATTCGAGTAATAATACCATTTCAACACAACGACTCGTCTTGTGTGAGGTACCGAAATCCGTACCAGAGTAATTACTTGTCGATATAGCAATCCTCGAACCATCTTCACTAATGGATACACCACTTATACTTCCAAGTGCGTAGTTATCTTCAAAAGTGCCTCCATTATAGCCTCCAATTGAGGCAGCTTGCCATCGTAACGGTATGACACCATCAGCCACCTTTCTATACTGACGTTGACTCCTTATGAAAATTCTCTCAGGATCATTCACATCACCACTCGTAGTCACCCAGATACCCCCCGAAAATTCATATACGTACACCTCATGACTATTCGTATTACTGGTTACTGAACTAAAACTCGTCCCCGTTGTAATCAATCTAGATCCATCCCCAGATAAATCCATAAACTGTCCCAAAAATAGCTCGTTATTTGTACTTTCACCAGGAATAGTGTTTCTTCCCGGGGATATGTGATTACCTTTCCGTGTCCACTGACCATCAATGTACGTATACACCTGGATCCAGCTGCGGTAAATCCTGACAGGGGAATCTATTCCCTCCGTGGGATCGACAAATAATTTTTTATTCTGGTATTCTTCATCATAGATACCATTGTCATTTCTCGCAATAACTGAGGCGACTGCAATCGTCAATCCATCTTTAGATACAGCTATACTGACGGGCTCGTATAAGTTCATAGAAGTCCGGGTAGTTATTGGTGAGTTCTCCTCTATGATACTGTCAACATCCGCTTCCATGGAAGGGTTCTTGTCATATTGGCGTGTCGAGTCATCAAGTCGATACACTGTGACTCTTCCCATGCGGATATCTTCATTTTGTTCGATCATGTCGATCATGCTGCTACCATTCCAATTCCCTAACCTAAGACCAAGTGGATCGAAAACTGGCTCGGAAATGGTCAGGTAGCTGTTATTCTTTGATAGAGATATGTAGCTGACTGGCCAGAATTTGGAGGGATACGCTCCAAAACCGTTCGTCACACTCGGAAGATTCATATAAGAGGAGCTGTATGACGTCGAATCTGCCATCTCAACACTTCTAGTGAAGATATTTCTATCTGTCAAAAATGACGTCGTGTCTCCTCCAATCTTTTTCTGCACGACCCATTGGTTTGGTAAAGTTCCGGTGGTGAGACTATGTGTCAAAGTGTGAACTGTGGTGTGTTCGTGTAAACCAGCAACTGGTTCACTGTATGCTTGAACAGGTGGATATGATGAACCACCTGAGTAATGTAATCCATCAAAGTAGTTTGATCCACTACTAAATAATATAGTATCAGCATTTTCGCTGATTTCTAGACTCAAAGCGGTGGCCACTTTTTTGTTATTAAGATGAGGCACCCGGTCAAAATGGGATTCATACAGGAGGTCGTTTGTTGCGTGGTAGCTAGCTAGGCCAGTGTCAGGGTATAGGGATAGGGCGCGGTATGTTGGATCAAGTCTATATGCATCATTGACATACACATACACATCACGATTCACTGGATAGAGGGTTTCAAACTCACCATACGTGCCATCATAGTTTTCAATATCCTCATTTAGTTTGTGCATGGTAATGAATGTTCCTGTGCTGTTCGTAAACACGGAATCGTCGCCGTAGCTTGAAACGACTAACGTCTTCGCTTTTGGAGCGTATGCCGCATTGAGAACGGATCCAAAATTATACAACGATGACGACGACGACGACGTCGACAGACGACCCCTTCCGATTGATTTTGTAATATTGACTCCATTTCTGAAGACGTAGATGTTTCTAGAATCCCTAAATAATATGATATCAGTGCCCTCATAGACTTTCAAATCAAGTGGGTTCTGAATTGCATCCTGGGGAGTGCTGGGGAGGATATGATTTGTTGATCGCCAATTATTCACGTATCTTCTTCGTGACAAAACCTTTTCACTAATATCATCTTCGCGTCTTTCACCGCTAGGGTACCAGTTCGAGTATTGTAATGCAGGGAATCCATTGTATGAAGTAGTATCAGTAGGATCCCGAAGAATTCCGGGTGTGGAAGCAAATGCCCCTACATTCGGATCATACCATTGATCGCTAGTTATAGTTCCCATATCCTGTTTTCGATAATCGAAATTTGGACCGCTGTGGACTAAAGTTGTATCACCTTTGAAATATAGTTGTGTATTTCGCGCAATACTCAATGATTGAGTAACTTGATTGCTTCCTACTTGGGATTTAAATTGTGATGTTAAAATTTTTGACTTGAATTTCCAATACTTTGTATAACCAAGGTTCCAACCGGATGGAAAGGCATTTCCCCGAGAGGCATTTCCCCCGTTCTCCCCACTGTAGTTATTACCTGTGGTGTAATAAGACATTGGATCAAGCTCGTCTATTTGTGCGTCAGTAAGATTGGATATATCAACTGCGTCGGTCAACTTGAAAGTGTATATTCCAACTCGTTCATCGGTGATACCATGCCGTTCCATAAAATCCGAAGGATAGCTCGCAAAAAATGTCACTTCATTTCCGGTGGAGTTCAGTTCACATTTAAAGATGGTGTATTGAAAGCCACCCTTTCCTGATGTGGCTGACTCGGGAGTGTTTATTTCATGCCTCTTTTCCCTGACATCATCCTCCACATAATTTAACAATTGTATCGAATAGAACGGTGGTAAAGATCTATCGACATCTATTATTCCTTCCTCCTCATTCCACTTCATAAACAGAACTCTACCACAATCTCCGGGACGAATAGCCACACGTTGCCCTTGTGCAACTAGTGGACTGGATTCAAAAGGTGGATATACAGAACTAGTGCTTGATGGATAAATTGGTCTAAGTGGTCTCCAATAACTCATCTGTCCACCTCGATACCTAGGCAAATTCGGCTCCATGTATCTGTATGTGTATGAACTGTTTACATATGGTTCAAAAAAACCATCTTCAGAGTTATAGTCTTTTCGACTTTCGACCGTTCCAGTTGTCACAATCGATCGACAGAAGTCTGGATGAATTCGTTGATAATCACTATATGTGGTATATGATGAACTGGTTATGACATCGTCACTAAAAATTGGATTCCAGTTAGGTTCACATACCGCCACGACGTTCCCGTCACCAGACAAACTCACCGAACGTGCAAACTGACTCGTGTAATCCAAATTCTTTTTCTTACGGGAGGTTTGCCAAGTGGGGGTGATCGACCCGAGGGGGTTCAGTATATCACTGCTTCTCATTCTATGGTCAAAATAACTCGCAAATATCGGATATGGTGCCTCTGTATGGTCCACGTTGTTGACATCGAAATATGCATCCTTGATTACTCCGATACCCGAGAGTGGAGTGGTGACAGATGGACCAAGAGTGAACTGGTTTGAGATGGAAACTATAGGGTTCATAGTCCCAAACTCTCCATTGTAGTTATATTGGAATGAGGTTTCCACATAAGTATCCGCTGAAAGAGTTTTGTGAGGCTTTGGTTCCCAAGCACTTGTGGTCGTGTTATATTTGTAATAGTAGATGGCGTTACCGAAATCATTCATTTCATCCAAAGGCATGAATGATTCCCACCTCTCGGCATCTCCTGATGTGCGACTTCCCGGCTTGTTAAGCTGATAATCGGCGGGCACACCAATGAAGTTACTAATAAGTAATGTCATACCGTCATCTGATATCTTCGCTTCTGTTCCAAAGTTTTCCATCCAGAGGACAAGACCACAATGTTTTGTGACATCCGCCTCCGTATTATTCATTAACGTGTTCGTCGGCTCGTCAAATAAACACCTGTGTATGTGGTTCGTTGGAACTAAATATTTTTTGTTCACGTCAGCGTATCGTAAAGCTCGTAGTTGATCTATAGACCCCCGTTGAACCCAGTCTGCAGTTGGAGAGTCCCTATAATAGACATACACCTCCGAAAAGCTGTGAAAATCTGTCAAAAAGTTCTTGTATTCTGGACCATTCGGCACAAAATTCGGATTGTCAACAAGGTTTTTGATATGACTCTTCGCTTTTAATCCCTCTGTCCCAGAACCACCTTCCCAATTTCCTACACCAGCCGCCGCAAATTCACCCCACAGATGACGTCTTGTGACCATAAACTTACAATCTTTGGAGGTGGATAAGATTTCACCGAAACCAAAATTCGTAGTTCCTCTCATGATTCCATCTGCATACGAGGAGTTTTGAACCCTATTTTCCCCTGCGAAATAATGGAGGGAATCTTCGGGAGCTGTTCCTGTTATCGGTAGTTGTGCCCCCGACCCTGTAACATCAAGACTAAGGGGTTGGTATATACCACCCAATCCAAGTAACGGGGACTGAGGATGTAATATTGGAACGCGTCGCCAGTTGGTGTTTGTCGGAGCATTTGGCGTTTCCGGGTGTGTCGGTAACGTGGCATCCAAGTGATCATGACCAGCCACACTAGAACTCCAATCGGGGATGGATACAACACCGTTCATTTCATATTCCTCGTTTGTGACAGAAGTCGTTGTCGCTTGCGGAACCATCGCACCGAATGCCTTGTCGTGCACATCATACCTACCAAAAGCATTTTGTGATGGTAGTTGCATACCATTGATTACCTCCTTTTCACCTATGGAAAGCACTTTCACTCCATCCGTTCTCGTGTCGTACACCACAAATGATCCATCAAAGGAAACTTTGACACCCAAACCCAATAACTCACGTTTAAATTCATCATAATCACTGTCTTTTCGTGTGTGTTCGAGACTCTCGGATATATCTGAATATTTTGTCACAACTGGTTCCCATCCCTGGCTGTAATGTATAGAGTCGCCAGAAGAATTTGTGGGAGCCCAATTGGCGTTGCGCCTAAATAGTGTCCATGAAGATAAGCCGGCTTGGTTTGGTAACGCGTGCATGTTTGGGGATTGATCGATCGGGTTCGGCACATACCCCGGAGACCCCACACACAAATACTGACCGTCACCCGAAAGACTGATCGACGCACCACTGTATCTAGTCTTCTCCGCTACACGGTTTAGATTGTCCGAAGCCATCGAACGAAGGTCCGCATCTGCATGGTATCCATTATACATTTTGTAAAGACTGTCATTGTATTCATAGTATGGGACGATCAAATCTCCTAGTCGATCCCAAGTTTCAGTTGTGTCATTCCATTGAAACACTATAGCCGCGCCTCGTGTTGTTTTTTCAACAATAACGCCTCGCTGCATTTCCAAAAATGGCATTCCAATGGCGAGGGTTAATCCATCGTGGGACAAATCGACTACCAACCCCATATACGCGGCTGGTGGGTTTGATGTAAATTCACCCGGTGTTGTTCGGTCACCTGGTAACGGACTGGGTCCGGAATTATCAGAAGGTGGTTGTGCTAGTTGTATATCTGCAGGTGTTATAGTAGATCCCATTGGCAACCAAGGTGCCTCGACTTCAACAGTTTGAGGCGTAACTATTCTCACATTTGTTCCTATCACCAAAACTTTAGTTCCGTCACCATTGAGGCTAACCCCAGAATTTGATGTGCCTGTACTCAGTCCAGAACCATGTTCAGTCCAAGTGTTATTAGTATAGTTGTAATAGACTACACCTGTATTAGTGTCGGCGGCGATTGTGTTTCCATCATTGGATATAGAAACGTTTGTTCCAAATTCAGTCTCGGATGCATCCCTAGTGAGTGGCACGCCCTTCAAAACGTAACTACCCGAACTGAGTTCAAATACAGAAACGTGGGGTGGTGATCCTACCACGATATGAGTTCCATCTTTGGATATATCTACTGATTTACCGTATGACTTGAGACTATGTGATACAGCCCCGAAACCAGCTCCGGTCAGTGAAGCGAAATTTTCACTGCGTCTTTGCCAGTTCCCATCAACATAATCATAAATGTATACTTCTCCCAGTTCCAAATTAGTCACATCTGTAACAGGAGATCCAATCACAATTCTTTGACCATTACCTGACATTGCCAAACTGAAACCCGGTGAATCTGTGCTTCTGTCATTTAGTTCTATGGTTGAACCATATTGCACCCATGATGGGGGGTAAACGAGTTGACTATACTCATAAGTATATACATATCCTTCACCCTCGATATATCTACTGAACACTATACGAGTTCCATCCTCCGACAATATCATATCACCACTCGTGTATGATTGTGTAGATACAGGTATGGATATTGCGTTTCCGAGGGGATTCCAAGCATTTCCTTGATATTTTACGATGTTCACACTTGGTGGTTGCTCAACGTTTATATATCTCACAGCATACCCATTAATTCCCTCGGAACTCGTGGCTTGGTATACAATTGGATATATACCTTGGGTAGAGGCGGGGAAGGTTGGATCGACAACTTTCGTCAACGTGTCGGAACTACTGTCAGATGTAAATCCGGGATCTGTAAAATTCTCACCCACATCAATTGTGTTCTCAGCGAATCCAGTCAGTGAAACCACCGGTATTCGAACTCTATCTCTATTTGGATCAAAATCGAATGTGACTTCTACATCAAACGTTGAAAAAAATGTGTTATACAGGTGAAGCTGTAAGTAAATACGATCACCAACTGAAAACCCCAAACTGGGGGCTGTGTAAGACCGAACTTTGTTTGTATATGTACTTCCCACTGACCACGAATAAGATTCACCCTGACCAGAACCATTTGAAGTGAAACTAATACCGGGTGGGCTATCCCCAAGATTCCCACTAACACCATACATACCGTCACGCCAGGTAAACACGTTCATGGACATGTACTGCCAACTTCCAGCCACTGGAATTCGTCCGTTTAATTTTATAGATATCCCCACATCGGTTCCGGAAGGGTTTGAAAAATCGGCTTGGAACAGTTCGAAAACGTGTCTCCTCCAAGTCCCTGTCCAACCAGCGAAATTTGGGCCATATGGAACATTTGAACGAACGACTGAACTCGTTTTGACTGTTCTTTCCGGTTGCACCGTAACGATTCTAACTTTGGTTTGAGTAGCAGTTTCGTATAATATGTAATGATCACCCACCACATTATTATCAACTGAACCTGTGATGGTCACACCGGCAAGACCTGCATCTGGGTCGTTCCAAGTCTCTCCATACTCAATGGAAATTCTATCACCACCGGTGAGAGTTATTGGGGAGTCTAGTGCCCCAGCCATACTATAAGCAGCTGTAGAGCCATTGTCAGAAATTGCATTTACACCAACATCTACCCCCACAAATTCAGCCTCCTTAACATACCCAGACTGGTCTAATCGATAAATAAACGTCCTGTCCGTTGAAATGATAAGCTTACTACCATCTTCGGAAATATCACAACCGGTATTAAACACCCCAGATTCTGGTGACAGCTCCGCACCCTGTATAGCAAAGTTTTCGACAGTCGTCGTGCCTGAAGCTTGTTTATATACAGAAACACCTCCACCAGTTCCATCAGATTGCGACGGTTTGCCGATAGCTATAATTCTACCGTCAGCTGATGAAGCGAGGCTACTATTCCTGTATCTCATAAAATTACCTATACGACCAGTATTTACGTCAGGTTCACCGAATATATGTGTTCCCGAGGGAGCGTAGTCGTGGAATCCATAATACCTAGAGGGAAGGTTGAATGTATTATCTGTTGTAGAAGATGCTTCCGTCCTTGACAGGGGTGCTGGAATAGGTGCGTATACATTACCACCGATTCCATAGACTGATATTTTGGTCGAAGAAGAATCAAAGCTGCTCATTACAGAAAGTTTTGTTCCATCTTGAGAAAGATTGACGGATGTGCCGAAATACCTTTCCTCATCAGTTAGAGTCTGACCATATTGAACAGGAACTGGTGGATATTGTGTATCGTCTAAATCGAAAACTTTCACAGTTCCTTGCACACCGATACTCTTATCTATGGGTCGTGTCGAACTTATATACTTTTCAGGAAGAACTCCTGTACCTACAGCCACTCTTTTCCCGCTTGCCGCCATCGCTATAGTCGAGTTGTTTTGACCACTATTGGGACCATCAATGGACATTAATTTGTTGTTTTCAACCCCGGGGTCGATGACGTCGACAATTCGACTCACCGTATTGGAAATATTTCCCGCTACATCCTGTGCGGAATATGTAAGTGTATATGAACCAGCCACATTTACATTTACGGTTCCTTGGGTAGTAAACCCGGGTAGCGCGTCGTCTCGACGAACACCCAAATCGTTGTATGTAGTATTTAGTAAGTGTCTATGTAAAGCAGGTCCATTTAATGTAATAACTGGTGGCACAAAGTCGGAATTCTGAATCTGACTCGTTTCATCCGAGTATACTTGAACGATACCACTCCCTTCCTGTGAGAGGGGTGAGGTGATTATCATCCTAGATCCGTCGGTGGAGCTGGATAAAGAGTATCCAAAATTACCAGTCAGATCTGTAGATGTAATCACCTCGTTACTGATAACGACCCACTCAGAATTTTCATATGCATAATTTGTGACGCGCCCCTCTTTGGTGTAAATCATAATCTTTGTGCCGTTACCAATCAGATGAATGGATGACCCAAGTTCGTCATTGACATTTGCTCCGACGATGGGACTACCTTTTACTGTTGGAGGTGACGTCGTAGCGTCAAACACTATGACACGCCCTCTCTTGTTATCGTAAAAGGGGGCACCAGCGGCAAACGTGTTGCCATCATCAGAAATGGAAAGGCACCACCCGAAACGTTCTCCAAATGTTATTGGTTGTGCGAAAATAGGCACGTTTCCACCAATGTATGAGGATATTTTGACATAACCTGGACCAGCGGTTGGTGCACTAAATACCATGACATTATTTAATGACGAAGTAGCTACATCGTAACCAAGTTGGTGTTCGATTTGATTGTTTGTAAAAGAGAGCGAATTCTCAGATGTCCAATCGTCACCGTAAACATATGTATGCACTTCACCAGCACCGGTGTTTGGACCAAATGCCTTACGTGGTTCACCCACCGTCACATGTGATCCAGAATTGTTCAAAGAAACAGACCAACCAAATTTACCATCCGTTGTTCCCGTCAGGTCGGATCCGAGTTGACTCCAGGTAGAGTCACCGTATTGGAACACACGAACTAATCCAACACCATGATCCGGTGCACCCACGGCAACTCGTGAACCATTCTTCGAAATCGATACGGAGTGACCAAAACGTCCACCAACGTTTGGTCCATTTATGGATGTCATGACATCCCATTTTATGGTGACTGGGTTAAAAGCATATATTTTAACCATACCCCTATCATTGTCATATCCAGGTGATCCCAAAATGAAATACATTCCGTCACCCGACATCGACGAAGACCAACCATGATTATTTGGGGTCGATGAGTCATCTAAGTTTTGAATGTTGAGACCCAACTGTAAGAGCTCACCAGAGACACTGACCAGTTGATAGGCGACGTCAGATTGTCCGTTCTCCGTCACAATATATTTTATGAGATAGTCATTTGTCACCGCCTCATTGACAACACCCTCGGTGACAACATTTGACGAAGTGATCGCGTAGTCGTAATTGTATGTTTCATCAACTTGGCGGCGAATAATTCTGGTGCCATTGAAGGCGAGAGACGCTCGAGGCACATTCCAACGATACAACTGAAACTCGGAATTAGATTCGACAAAAATCTTCGACGCGTCATTCGTTACAAATATTCTCCTACCAAAGTGATTTCCATTGAAACTATCTGTAAGTTCTGATAGGGAAGGCATCCAGAATGTTCCGTCCCACCTATATTGATAAACCGTTCCCTTATTCGCGGTGGACATTGCCGAATACGTCACGGTAGTACCGTCGTAAGATAAATCCACCGCGGTGCCACCATACCCTTCAGATATTTTGTTCCCCAGTTGATTCCATACCCGTGTCGTTTTATCTTCACTGTAAATTTTCACACAACCACCGGTAATATCACCCAACACAAACCTGTTCCCATCTCCAGAGAGTCTTACAGACTGTCCGATATTGTCACCAACCTGTTCCCCAACTATAGAAACCAACTTTTCATCATCTTCAGTGTCATATAAAAACACAGCACCTGTAGTATAGTTATTGACGGGCACTCCCAATAATAGTCTACTTCCATTGAAATTCAATGATCCACTAAATTGTTTTTTTACTATATTGTTTCCTAGTTTTATTGGTTCTGTATAGGTGTGAAACTTGGTCCACGTGGTCCCATATCTATATGTGAACACATACGGATTTTTGGACCCGGTGGGTCGCGCGGTGCCACAAGAAACAACAGTGCCGTCACCAGAAATGGTTACAAATTCACCTAAATTATCACCAACCTGTCCATCGATAATGTCCTCACCCACTTGTTCCCACTGATCCACGATGAAATTGTATCTGTATACCCGGACTAGACCACTGAGTGAAGCTGTTCCCGAATACTGGGGTGCCCCAATAACTACAGTCAAGCCATCTGAAGAGACGTCTACGGCCGCACCAAAACTCGAATCGTCGGGGCCTTCAATTTCCTGTCCAATCCTTTTCCAGTCCTGATCAACCGGGTCCCATTCATAGAGTTTGACAGAATTGTTGGTAAAATCACCAACCGCGAGAATGAAACCATCCCTGGACATGGATGTCACTCTTCCAACAAGTGGACCACCGTGATGTTCAGTGTCATATACGACGACGAGTGTCCTTCTCATGTCCTGTTGGGAGGGAATCCCGTAGCTGGAAATGGCGGTATATTTGATCTCGTATGTTCCCAACCTAGTGATGTCGACATTGGAGTCGTCAATGTTTACCGTGGAAAGAATACTCGTCGTCACACCCGGATCGTTGAAAACTCCGTTAAGAGGAATTGAAGCGATAGCGTCTCCGTTCAAAGTCATGGTGGGAATCGTAGGATCTTTTGTTATGACAATCTGTCTCGTTTTTGTCACAACAGAACCAAAACCATTTTGCGATGTGTATAATATTTCGTATTCTTGTCCTTCGACAGTATTGTCTTCGATGTCACCAGATATTGTTACGGAAGCTCCAGTGTCTGTTGTTGCCCCGGGCTCTTCATAAGAAGTATTCGCCTGGAGAGGAAATGGATTTAGACCTGTGAGAGTGATGGTCGGTGTGACGTAATGAGAAATAGGTTTCACTGTGTAGGCAGAAACATAACCCTCATCTTTTCTAGGAACTGACAGACACACAATTTCACCATTCCCTGAGATGGCTACACTCTTTGCGAATTCGTTCCTACCACTAGCACCTTTCATGCGCCACCCCCTCATCACCCACTTATTCTCTTCACGCTCGTATATTTCTGCGTGACCAGTCTGTATGACTCTGCGGGGTATAGGTCTGGAATTGAGAACTAAATCTTCACTGTTGAATCCTGGCATGCCAAACACCAAGTTGTTTCCGTCATATGACAGTTTAAGATGAATATCACTTCTTGCGGTCAAGGTGATTCTGTTATTTTGGAGTGCATCAAATGAATCGGAAGATGTGTCGTATGTAGTGATGTTTGGTTGATTTGTGCCAGTCTCACTGACGGCTAGTATATTCGATTTGAAATCAAACGAGTTACCAAATCTGACACCCGAATCACGACCCATCTTGGACGTCAACAGTGTTATAGTAGAATCTACTCGATACAAGTGCACCAGACCCCGCAACTGTGCCGCGTTGGGAGATGAGACGACAAGACGACTACCGTCATCCGAAAGAGCCACGTGTTTGCCGAAAAGGTCACCCTTTTCCGACCCCGTCTGATCCACATTAGGGTTGATTTGATCCCATGTTCCATTGTTATCTTGATACACACGCACGTAACCGACGGTGTTTCCCCCGTATGGAGCACCGATGGCGAGAAAGTTTTTATTCTTTGAGAGACTTACCGAGTATCCAAAAAAATCACCTGCCGCTCCACCTTCAATGTCTGAACCCACCTGAACCCACTGACTTGATGACGAGTTCCAGTCGTATACACGAACGTGACCGACATTTTCGTTGGTTGTGTCATTGAAAACAGCACCGATCACCACCCTATCACCATCGACAGAAAGAGACACAGACCAGCCAGAATAATCCTGTGCTGCTTCGCCGTCGATGTCAACACCCTTTTGAATCCAGGGATCGTCGACGTTAGAACGTGAATAGACGCGAACACTACCCCTGTTCCTGTTGTCCCTATCTCCACTCACACCATCATTCAGAATTGAACCCACAGCGAGAGTCGAACCATCTTCAGAAATATCCGTAGACCACCCATAGAGGTCGAACGCGTTTTCTCCATCAATTACCTGCCCCGATCTAGCGATGATGTATTGTTCTGCACTTTTTTTAACACTCATGAGGAGCTCTGGATCAATTCCATATTTGATTCCAACTTGAGTTGCAGCTGAGAATGGAACTTTTCGACTCGTTCCCTGAAACTTAGCTTCCAAGAACTCATTAAGGGTTAAAGAAACAGTTTGTGCGTCCGACCGAGCACTTGGGACTTCGCCTTTCAACTGAGCGGTGCACTCGTTCCAAGCTGCATTGGATCTTCCCTTCTCCGTCATTCTTAATGATATATTACAAATTAATCTGAGTATAAAGTCCCACCCATCCCATTTTGTATACGAAGGATGTTATAATTGACAGCATATATGGGACAGTTTATATTCTGTGTACAGTGTATTTTACAGGAATCAATCCTACTGAAATTTAGGGATCCAGTCGGCTGAAATTTACCCGCTGAAAGACAAAATGGATAGAAAAACATCTGTTCAGTATTACTGGCTGAGAAATCGGAATGATAATAACAGGGTATGGATGTGAAATATGGAACGGATCTCTTAAAATCAATTAAATCTGTTCCGTTAATTTGCAGTTTGACCTTATTAATTGCGGACACGAGTGTGTTATTTGTATCCGCAATAACGTTACTACTCGCGATGTACTTAACTGGGTGATTGAAAACAAGGTCTTGAATTTTTTGATTGTTCGGCTCATTCTTTTGAACCTGAAAAATGAGCATGTCATTTTTGGAAGATGCGATAAAATTTCTCTCCTCTTCGTCCAGGAGAATAAAACACGCTTCTATGGCATATGTGTATTCTGGAAGGCCGGTTTGCCAATAAATTTTTAGTTCAACGTCATGATACTGGAGAGCGACGAGTGGTAAACAATTCTGCCAGCTCTCACAGAAGAAGAAGCGAAGTGGGTAAAAATAGGACTGAGAGCCAATTCCACCATGTAAACTCGCAGGATACGTTTTACTGTACGTGTTGGCGAATAAATCGATAGCTATACTCTCAGAGAATTCCGAGTCTTGTGAATCTATGAGTTGACCACCAACGTACAATTCAACATGGTCGATGATCGTGCGCCAATCAGTTATGAGCTGAGATCCATCTTCTGGATCATCCGCAACTATGTGAACGTAGCTCAATAAGTCACCCATCTTTTGAATCCTGACGGTCGAGAAATTACCACCCGTTGGATTTTGTAAAAAAGTTTGACTGTGAGTGAACATAGAAAAATTCGAATGCTTTTTATATCTCGTGTTGAAAAATGTTATTTCAGGATCTCCAGTTATATGTTTATCCTGTTGACCCTTGGCGACAAGTTGTGCCAATGCTCCACTGGACATCTTTACTATTATATGTAAACAATTTTTAAATGCTGTATATGCGAACCTCAGTTTCAGAATCGATGCACACAAAGGTGCTGGATGCGTTGACATTAACCTGTTTTCCCATGTCATTCAGTGCGGATGGGGCGACGATCACCTGGTCGAAAGTAGTGCCAGTCTTAGACCAGTCACCTTTTAGGTTGTAAACATACGCGCGACCACTACTCTCGTTGTCGGAGCCAATGATGAGCACATTTTCGTCCGATAACGACACGGACTTACCAAATGTTCCGGGGATGTGTGATCCGAATGGTGACCATCTCGAACCTTGTATGGTATACACTCTCACACCACCACCAGATTCTGAACCCACAGCTAATCTTTTTCCATCCCCCGTCATTGAAAGAGAGAACGCGTTTCTCCCACCCTCAGTTCCATCGTCAATGTCTGTTCCCCCATAACTTTCCCAAACATTGTCTACGTATCTGTATATACTCGTCTTACCGACGTTAGCGGAAGTCACATCTCCGTCCTCTGCTATTGTCGTTCTCGTGTACCCTGGTGAACCAATCGCGAGCACACTCCCATCCCTGGAAATAGATATGGATGTCCCCAACAACTCAGCCGGGCCAAGGCCTTCTACGATCTTCTCCTCTTCCCAAAACACACCATTCCATTTGTAAATTTTTACAAAACCAGCCTTGAATAAAGCTCCACTATTTGTGTTCGCCTCTGGGGCACCAATAAATATATGTGTCGCGAAATCATTAATCTCTACCACGTGACCAAACTTTCCGAGGTAATCGGTCCCAAACAGATCCAGACCAAGTTGCTCCCAATTGTTTTCGAAGAGGGGGTTTTCTTTATACACTGTCACGAGACCCACTGTAAAGTGTGAAGACATACCGATGACTATGTATCGTCCATCATACGAGAATTTCATCGATGATACAGCTGCCGGAGTCGAGATGGATCCATTGCTCTCCCACGATCCGTCCACTCCAAGTTTATACAGCTGAACGTTTGTTGAAAAGATCGCAAGAGATCTACCATCTCTAGAAAAAGCTGAAACCGTTCCACTTTGAGAAAACGTGACTTTGCCATAGGAACCAACCTCGTATTGTTGTCGTGTCGTATTCGCAGATATACCGTCACCATCCGTCACGTTATATGTGATCGAATAACTTCCCAATTGATATCTGTTTATATTGTTCGATGTTTGAACTGCACCACTAAGTGTCTCCGGGAACACGGTTGGTGCAGGTATAGATATCGGATCGTTCAATATCCTATAAAGTGTTCCAGAAGTTGTGATGGTAGGTCTCTTTCTCACGATCACCTGCCTCGTTATAGGAATAGCCTCAATCCCGAACTGGTCTTTAGCGGTGTATGTGACTGTTTGAGTTTCTGAGACCGCCACCCTTGGTGCGTTAAATGACACCGACACTGTCGGAGAAGTTTCACCGGTTTGTGTGAAGGTCACACCCGAATCAACATACGTCTGGTTTAGGGGATTGTACACTATGGAAGCGCCGGTGAGAGTCAACACAGGCCTTGCCCGCACAAATATAGACCTTTTTACTAACGAAGATGGTCGTAAATATTTATCTGGTGAGTCGTTCGTGTAGAATATCTTGTATTCTCCCAATGTCGTTGCAGTCAAAAAGTTTGGAAATCCGGATACCACCACCGAGGAACCGGGGGTTGTGTGATATACACTCACCGGGACAGACGCGGTGACACCTGGGTCTTCCAAAGATGTGCCTTGGGTGTGATAAATGACACCGGCACCCTCTAGTTTTATGGGGGATACTTCAGGAATGACCTCAATGGATCTAAATATGGGATCAGCCTTTTTTCTCTGTAAATCTTCCACTTCATACTTTATCGTGTATACACTGGGTTCACGTGTTAAGACGGATCCCGATATCTTCAGTGTTGGTGTTATCGCCGCGGATGTCGAAACCGTCGCACCATTCTCGACGTATATTGAACCAGAATTTAATCTGATGTATTCATCACCATTGAGTTTCAGGGTTGGTGCTGTGAACGAGATGTCTTGGAATACACCCTTTATTTCAAATGTTTTAACTCTTCCAACGTTGGTATTGTCTCCCACGATGACATCATCCGAGTCGGAAATAAACACCGAGGTTCCTCTCGTTCCGGTGGAGGTGCTCGCTTGTGTCCATGACCCACTTTCATATTTATACAATCGTAAATCTTGGTTGGGACTCACCAAAACGATGGAATTCCCATCACTTTTTATATCAGTGGTGACCCCCCCACTTGTAGTGATGCTACTTCCAAGCTGTGACCAAGAGGTGTCATAGTTGAATACCTGCACGGTTCCAGCATCGCTTGACAAAACCAGTGAGCTTGCATCCTTGGTGATGGAAAAGTCGTGAACACTCAAAGAAGAACCAAACACAGCTTCTTCATTATGATTCGAGTCGTACACCCGAACCGTTTCGTCACCAGCCAATACTGTGAGTGTATCACCATTATCAGATAAATGGATGTCTCCCACGTCCACGGTCGTCCCGGATACGGTGATGTCGTTTAAATATTGTGAATATTGTATTACGGCCTGTGTAGAAAATGTGTAAAACTCCACACCCGATGTATTGAAGGTTGCCAACTTAGTCCCATTGTTTGTGAGGTTTAGACCAGCGCCAAAGAAGTTAGTGGGTGTTTTATTCGCCGTCATCGTTGGTGAAATCAATTCCCAATCCTGTCCTTTCCTATATACCCGAATCACGTTAAAAGGATACGGAGAATCTGGTGTGTTATTTCCGAGGGCGATGGTTGTTCCGTCACCACTTATCTTAACTTTGTTTGTTCCAGTCGGTCTGAAATCAATTGACGAACCACTCTGTGACCAGCTTCCAGATGAAAAGGTGAAGACTTTACAAACTGCGGGGTCTGAGGTCGTTCGATCTATGAGAACGGCTAGGGTCGTGCCATCGGAAGAAAGATCTATGGAAATCTCACTTGGGTTGGTGACTCCGGGCACTATATCAGATCCAAGCTGACTCCAGGCATTGTTTGAGAAGCCATATACTTTAATTGCGGTATTCATTCCAAATGCGATCGTGTTGCCATCACTCGAACTGACCAAAGCCCTCAAAGAGCTGGATGCTATATCACTGGGTGCAGTAAACTGAATTATCGAACCACGTAATGTCCATCCATTTATTGCTCTCTCTAAATCTCTGACGAGGGCGTCGTATGGTCCGGCTGCGGTGCGAACCCCAATTCGAGTTCCATCCTCACTCATGGACAGCGCCGATAGTTCCCTCCTTTCTGAAAAGTCTACCACTGGACTGGGATCAGACACGGTTCCACCTGCGATATCACGGACAGATAGTTCACTAATCCGAGTTGTGTTGGATGTTGAGACATTGATATTGTAAACATGCCCGGAGCCCGAGCATATTCCTATATATGTTTGTGTTCCCCACAAAGCCTGTTGAGCAGTAAGATCAGATCCCGTAAATGTATACACCGTAGTAGGTTGGTACCCGGCAACACCCGCAGTGATAGTTCCATTAACATAACTTATATATACTGTTCTTTGGCCAGAGTATGCATATGTATAATACCGGACATATGACCCATAACTCCAACTATAACCATAAACGGCCCCAATTTGCACGTTTGACTGCGGGTAAGAAACACTAGTAGAAGCCAAAGTCGCACCTGTCGGTGAAATAATTGAACGCTGAGTCAGAGTTTCTATAATCCTAAACCCACCATGCTGTGTATGGTCTTTGGTACTTGGTTGATTAGGTGCGTAAAATACGAAGTCCAAAGGCGAATTACTCCACCAAGTGAAACTTACAGACCACGAACGATCGAACGTAACCGGTAACCATATCCCTGAATCGGTGGCATTAAATGCAACCATTGAATAGTAAAAATAACTGCCCGGCGAACTCGGGGAACCCGATGTTTGTTGTGCAGTAGTATAGGTCACACTTCCAAAATCACCACCATTATATGTAGTGTTTATTGAGTACCCGTAATTAAGCGTATCACCCGTCATCGTGATTGTGTTGGAAATGTTAATGCCAGAGATGACGGTTTCCTCGTCCTCTATATAGGAAACCTTATCCCCGTTCGACGATAAAGATGCGGATTTACCAAAGTTTCGATACCCAACAGACACTGTGGTAGAACCTGTGGTAGTAGAAGAGTCTGGATTTGTTGGGCTGATAGTTAAACGAGCTGTCCAAGCACTAGACACGTAATCATATACTTTTATGTAGCCTCTATACGAACTCGTTCCATCACCCGGTGCCCCCACCAGGACTGTGTTTCCATCATTAGATATATCTACGATGCTTCCAAACTTTTCGAGGGTATTCCCCCCACCATCTATAAACGAGTGCAAAGTCCAACCATTAGGTAAGTCAACCACTCCGACATCATAAAATCTAGCTGTGCTCCCACCCAACGAACCGACGTGACTGCCATCAGTATTGATTGAAAAATCTGTAGGTGTGTAATCGATTTCCAATTCATGTGTTTTTGTCCAAGCTGAATTAACTCTACTGTACAACAGAATCTTTCTCCCCATAATTGGATTGTTCGCATAAGAAACAACTTTCGTCCCGTCCCCTGAAAGAGCGAAAACAGAATTGAAATCACTATAACTGACCACAGTGTTTCCATCATTCGATATGTCTATCATGGATCCGCTATACGACGACGAAAGTTCATAATTGTAAATAGGATTGTCAGGTGTTGAAAACTGGAAAACACTTACGCGTCCGGATCCTCCCCTTGCTCCAACAACAAACCTCGACCCATCTGAAGACATTGCAACCGACCACCCCGAATAGTCATATTGTGTCTCACCGTCGATGTCCGCACCCACCTGCGTCCAAATAGAACCGTTCCAGTCATACACACGGACATGTCCAGAATAGGTACCATTCCCACGATTATATGGAGCTCCTATGACAACCCTCGAACCATCTGAAGACATTGCAACCGACCGCCCTGATTGGTCATAGCTTGCTTCACCGTCGATGTCCGCACCCACCTGCGTCCAACTAGATCCATTCCAATCATACACACGGACATGACCGGCAAAACCACCTATCGCCCCCATGTTAATATCATTATATGGAGCTCCTATAGCAATCCTTGACCCATCTGAAGACATTGCAACCGACCACCCCGAATAGTCACTACTCACTTCACCGTCGATGTCCGCACCCACCTGCGTCCAACTAGATCCATTCCAATCATACACACGGACATGACCGGAATCGGTGCCGTTACCGTCGTTATACCTAGCTCCTATAACAACCCTCGAACCATCTGAAGACGTTGCGACCGACCACCCCGAATAGTCACCACTCGCTTCAGCATCGATGTCCGCACCCACCTGCCCCCAACTAGATCCATTCCAATCATACACACGGACATGTCCAGAATAGGTACCATTCCCACCATTATATGGAGCTCCTATGACAACCCTCGACCCATCTGAAGACATTGCAACCGAATACCCTGATTGGTCACTACCCGCTTCACCATCGATGTCCGCACCCACCTGCGTCCAACTAGATCCATTCCAATCATACACACGGACATGACCGGAAGCGTAGTTATACGTAGCTCCTATAGCAATCCTTGACCCATCTGAAGACATTGCAACCGACCACCCCGAATAGTCATAGCTTTCTTCACCGTCGATGTCCGCACCCACCTGCGTCCAAAGAGAACCGTTCCAGTCGAATACTCTAACACGACCCCTACTAGAATCATGTGTGTACTCCCCGATAACAACCCTGGAACCGTTTGAAGATATTGCTACTGCACTTCCCGTTTCATTATAACCGATACTAGTGATGGAACTACCCAGCTCTGAAAACGAGACAGTCTGTTTACTGTACACTCTGCCTCCGTAAGACGACTGTTCCACAGCAATATCATCCCCACTTGAAGATGACTGAATTTTTGTAATATTTCCATCCGTCGTGACAGTGGGAAGATAAGTTACCCAATTTCCGGACACGAGTTGATAAGAGTGTAGAGATGTGGCCGAACCGTTGAAAATTTTAGTACCATCACCCGAAATTGCAACCGTTGTCGTGCTACCTGAAAAACTCGATCCGAGTGGTGTCCAAGTTCCCCCGGACTTATGATAGACATAAACACTCGTGTTGCTGTTAAACACTATACGCGATCCATCTTCAGAAATATCAATCGATCTCCCCCAATTTTGAAAATCAAAGCCGTGTAAAACGGCACTTTCAGTAGAAGGCCAATCACCATTCCCATCCTTCTCATATATTCCCACGTAACCCGACTCAAACCAACCCGAAACATGTGCAAAAGGGTAACTGACCACTCTCACATTTCCATTACCAGACACCACTTGATTTGTAGAGCTTGAAATCTCTGAACCACTCTGAATAAAAGTATTAAAACTGGTAGTGTCAGTATCATATTCATAAATTTTCACACGACTATTATAGACATCACCTATGACTAATCTGTTTTCATCACCTGAAAACTGAGCATGAACTTCGGTGAAATTAGAACCATTAGCACGTTCTGCGTCGAGAGTCCATGTAGTACCCCCTGTGTAACTATAAAATAATATATTTTGAGTATAGCCTACTACGCAAACTACTAAATAAGAATTATTTCTGAACGCGAAAGTTTCTAAACCTGGAGCATCTATGGATCCCATAGATGCTCCTGAAACAGCATTTTGGATAAATAAACCATTACCACTGCCTTCATACGCCAATACCGTTCCATCGTATGAAATTGCGACATTATAACACGTGGTTGTGCTTGTGCGTCGGAGATTCCATTGGGTGTCGTCATATGTATAGACCCGAAATTGTGTATCTTCATATACAACAAGAGTCTCACCATTTCTACTTAAAACTATACCGTATTCTACTATGTCCAGAAGAAGAGGCCTTGTAATCTCGGAACTCTGTGTCACTGATTCGAGGTTCGGGTGCACAGTCGAATCCCATGTTAAACTAGCAATCTCTACACCAAGTGACGTGGATTCATAAGAAGCCAAACTGAGAACACCCGAGTTGGATGTAGTTGTGTTAATATGAGTTGGTTGGTTTGAACGGAAAGTGTTCACCGGACTGCTCACAACAGAAAGTGTAATATCATCACCAATTTTAGATATTTGACCATTCGAGTCAATTTCATACAGTCTCGCGGTGTTGCTATAATCAACTGATAGATAGTTACCGTTGTTTGATAAATGTATGACATCACCTTCTGTCAATCCACCACACTTTCCCCAGACACCTGCATCATTCTTGTCCCAAATACTCAAAACCGGTTCAATTTGTATTGTTCCTCCCATGTCCGGGTGATTAACACAAAAGTAATATAACGTGTCAGATGCAGACGTGGGAATGAGAAGATTACCCCCCACAACTGACGCAATGATTGTCGAGTCACCGGCGTGCGTTCCATCAGGTGACGCTGAAATTCTTAATGGGTGTGAACCAGTTTCCGTAAAGGTAGATGCAATCCCCGTATACGTCACACCCTTTTGTAAACGTAAAGTCGGTTGTGTAACACCGTCTAGTGAATACTTGTTACCGGTAGACGTAGACACGACAGTTAGACCCTGTAATATGGTCGTCGTCGGGGCGAGGCTGGTCAATAAACGATTTCCATCATCACTCATTTCCAGTGTTGAGTCCTCCGGTGTCAATGTTATCGTGTCGACGACACTTGAGGAGGGTATTGTGTTAGTTTCACCGTTGTACACTTTAACGACACTGTTCTTGTCACTCCCCACAGCAACTTTTGTTCCATCCAAAGAAATGGACACATACTTTCCAAAATCTACTGGACCATCTCCTAAAATTTCTTCCCCGAATAGAGACCACCTACCTCCAGAAAACCTGTATATTTTCACAGATCCTTGTCGTTGACCATTTAACGATATAGTTATGCTATCGGGCACACCAACAGCCAAGTAGTTTCCATCGTTGGACATAGAAAGAGACTTCCCAAAACCGTCGTCGATCGTGTCTGTTATCAAAGTATTACCCCTCTGTTTCCATCCCGACGACTTGTTAACGAGCTCGGATGCTTTCACCGAGACTTCATTTGTTGAACCTATGACAACTTTATCACCGTTGTTTGAAACCCTGAGGAACTTACCCAATGCATCACCAGTTGTGGAACCGTTTATTTCATTTATGATACCCCATCTTTCACCGTCATATAAATATGTGGAAGAACGACCACTGTTAGAGTTTGTTTGAGAATTGCCAATCACTACAGTATTGCCCATCGTGTTGATGCGTGTTGTCTGACCCGTAGTTCCGAAATCACCAATCAAAGTGTTTCCGTATTGCTCAAATGTAGTCGAATTCCGATTCCACTTGAAAACCTTAATTTGGTCATCAGAGGCAACGACAAAGTAATCTGCGTAATAACTTATCGCGGATGAATACACTTGAGTCAGACCCGTCGGTATGTTTTGTCCGAACTGTTTCCACTGCAACCCATTCCATGTGTATATAAGGACATCACTACCCGAATGTGTCAACATGACTTTACCGTCATGTGAAAGATCAAAATGGTTCATACTGATCGACTGTGTTTGAACAGGACTTAATGAGACAACGCCACTCGGTGAAGCACTGGGTATCTCGAATGTGTGCACTCCAATGTGTGTTTGAACAACAACAATGCGACCATTTTTTGACATGAGTGCTAAAGGAGTTCCAAAAACTTCATAATAAAAATATAACGAATAATACTCATTCGTGTTTAGATTGTCGTATACTCGTAAAAATAAATGCTGAAATAAAGATAAATACGGATGATCACTCGTAGCAGTAACCGCCACACGACCCCCATATTCAGACACATTAATAGAAGCCCCAGTCAGTGCTAAACTGGTCGTCATCAAAGTTGTTGACGAAACTGAATTCAAATCCTGGTCAAATTTATCCACTACAACTTGCGTCGTTCCCACTTTCTTGGCGACAAACGTTTCAGATCCGTCATTAGTGATGTCCACATCAAAAGTTTCGGCGTTTCCAGAAATGTCTATCGCTCCCGAAGAGGTCAATTCGAATTGTTCCACCAAACTTTCATCAAATTCATACACCCTCACCTCATTGGCGACCGTGTTGTTGAACTTGGATGTCACCGCCAAAAAGCGACGATCATCTGTGCAGGCAATCGCATAACTGAACTGATCTGTATTTGAAGAACCACCGATTTGAAATGTTTTTCTATCAATCAAGTTATTGACAAATGTTTTCAAAAATGGATCATAATTTGATTCCGCGATGTTCGTCGCGTTCAATGAAAATGTATCTGCGAGAATAGAAGCACTGGAGTATTCACGACGATTACTGACCAAACCAGTCTTTGTCGTCGCAGCTTCCAGGTGCTGGTAATCCACAGTCTGAGACGTATATCTGTTAAATGCTCGTTTTGTGACAGCATTTAACAATTCGTTCAACGAGTAATTTGTACGACCCATCTCTTATTGATATATTACAAATTAATCTGCATACAGTACTCCCGCCATGCCATCTTTGATACGTAAGATGTTGTAGTTTACTGCGTAGATTGTACGGTCGATGGGTTGAGTGCAATGTAATGTGCATGAATCAATCCTACTGAAGTTAAGTGTTCCAGTCGGTTGATATTTATTCGCGGATAGACAGAACGCGTGTAAAAATAAGTTTTCAGAATTACTTCCTGAGTAATCGGTGTGATAATAGCTCGGAATGGCAGTGAAGTAGGGAACACCTGTCTTAAAGTCTTCGACATCTGTGCCGTTTATTTGAAGTTTTACTTCATTCGTTCGAGATACGAGATTGTTCGTGGACGAAGCGTTACTACTGGCGATGAACTTGACAGGGTGGTTGAAGACAAGCTCGTGGATATTCTTCTGAGATGGTATGTTCTTTTGAACCTGATAGATGAGCATGTTATGCTCATTGAACGCAACGTGTTTGCGCTCTTCTTCGTCCAATAGAATGAATGCAGCGTTCACGTGATACGTTCGGTTCGTGTCCAGATCAGAGTTCCAGTAAATTTTAAGTTCCACATCGTGATATTGTAAAGCAACGAGAGGCAAAGCGGTTTGCCACAGTTCACAAAAGAAAAACCTAAACGGGTAGAAGAAAGACTGTGAACCTAAACCACCGTGAAGACTCGCCTGGAAACACTTCGAATATGAATTGGCGAAAAGATCGATGGCGATGGACTCACAAAACTCGGAATCTTGAGAATCGACCAATCGACCACCTATATAAAGTTCAGCCTTGTCTATGACAGTGGTCCAGTCATCCAGTAACTGAACCTCACCATTGAGTTTTGTCACTAAATTTGTATACGCGAGAAGGTCACCAAGTTTGTTTATTTTCACTGTCGACATTCCACCTGGTTTGGGTTCCATCTGGACGGTCATCTGCTTTGTAAATAAAGAAAAGTTGGTATGCCTCTTAAATTTTGTGTTGAAATATGTAGTGTTCGGAGACCCGGATATATGTTTATCCTGTTCACCACGAGACACAAGCTGTGCAAGGGCCCCACCTGACATGGTTTTCTATTATAGATTCACATTATTTATTTAAGCTTTGTCATCGGTCCAATCATTAGGATCCGTGTAATTTTTCTTCTCGGTGTCGTAAATTGCTTCACCATCAGTGATGATCATGGTTCTGATCGTCTCATACAACACCGATGTGAGTGCAAACTTATACGCCAGGAAACCAACAAACGTGGCACCATAATCAAAGTCAAATGCGAAGGGAGCGTTATTCCACGAAACTTCAAGAGCAGCCGCACTGATCGGCGCGATGAACTCCTTTTGCATGGTAGATTTTTCAAGCTTGTCGACACGGTCAGAAAGGAGGGTGATGTAGGCATACGACGCGGCTGCACCAATCGTGGCAGACACGCCCTGCTCGGCACTCTGTGTGATGAAGTAAGAGGCACTCAAGGCGGATCCATAAGCGGCCGTCGAATTCTTCAACGTCTTTTTGAGGTTTTTATACTCTCCGGTCAGGTTGGGTGCAACAGGTTTGGTAGTGACGGAAGCCAGGAACATCTTCTAGTTTTCATTGTCAACAAAACTTTATCTGACTTAAAAATTTCAAAATATAGTACTATATGAGGTGTGAATTGTGTAGGAAAAAGTGTGGGATACCATTGGATTGCAATCACTGTAAGGGACAGTTTTGTGTGAGTTGCTCTAACCTCGAGAAGCATAAATGTCCTGGTCTCAAAGCTAAGATTGAGAAGGACAGGGAACTCCTAAGCAAAAGAATAGCGTTCGAGAAAGATCCCAAGTGCTTAAAGATTTGATGATCCATATATTCGGGCTGGGATGCCCGAGTGGTCTAAGGGGGGCGACTTAAGATCGTCTGGTGAAAGCCTCGCGGGTTCGAACCCCGCTCCCAGCATCCATGGGCTTGTAGTGAAACGGATATCACTTTGGACTTCTAATCCAACATTCCGGGTTCGATTCCCGGCAAGTCTGATATAAAGAAATGAATTGTGTAAAGCACATCATGAATGCCATCCTCCTTCATGACGTGGTCACCGTATCATTTCTAGTTCCATACTCCTTGCTGTGTATCGCCGAGGTATTTTACGGCTATGCGCTGTACCCACTATTCTTGACACACGCTCTCATCTTTCATATGTTGTACGACATGTTATGGTTACATGTTCAACCAAAAATTGTTCCTTCGATGAGAGAGTTGATCATGCTTCACCACGCGGTTGCCATCACTCTTCTGATGCACCCCCTGACGAGGCCACAGGATGCTGGATTCACGGCTCTCTCGGGGCTCATAGAAATTGACACATCGATGCTCCTTCTCAGGCGCCTCACTAAGCACAACAACTCACTTACAAACTTCTTTGATTTCATGTACAAGTTGACTAACATCATACTTCGTGTGTATTTCGAGACATTCATGTTGTTCATCATGAGCATCTATTTCAAACACGACCACATCTTGACGAGGATCCATGTCATAGGTGGACAGGTTTTCATCACACTGTTCAGTTATGGAATTTGTGCGCTCACCTTTTCTCGGAAAAATCCTGGATTAAAGAATTAAATGTAGTGTACAAATAGTATGCAGATATTCGTCAAAACTCTCACTGGGAAAACTATCACATTAGAAGTCGAGTCTTCCGACACGATTGATAACATCAAAGCGAAGATTCAAGATAAGGAGGGTATTCCACCCGACCAACAGAGACTCATTTTCGCTGGTAAACAGTTGGAGGATGGTCGAACACTGTCTGATTATAACATTCAGAAAGAGTCCACGCTGCACCTTGTGCTCAGGCTTCGAGGGGGTGGTAGTGACGAATCTAAAACCGTTAAAAAGAAGCGTGAACCCGGGCCGTATATGAACTTCTGCAAAAAGATGCGCCCAAAGGTTGTTGAAGAGAATCCCAAATTCACTTTTGGTGAGGTTGGTAGGAAATTAGGTGAAATGTGGAGAGAGCTCTCCGACGAGGAGAAGAAAAAGTATATCAAGTAAATATAAGATGTGGTTGTATGTTGTGGGAGTGGGTATATTGTTACACACTTTACCGTACTGCTGTTTACGGTTAGTATATAAAGAACGTAAGAGGAAGGGAATATCTCCGAGGTGTTCATCAATCTGCTTAAGGGAATGATCATACTACTATGTAGATGTCTCTCAAAGTAAAGAAACTCACCTTCGATGCTGTTGTTCCTACTCGTGGTTCTGATGGTGCTGTGGGATATGATCTATATAGCTCCGAAGATGCGATCGTTCCGAATCAGGCGGGGCGAGCTCTGGTAGGAACCGGTATCACCGTCGTTCTCCCCCCAGGGGTATATGGTCGTGTAGCTCCCCGCTCCGGTCTCGCTGTCAAACACTGCATTAACGTGGGTGCCGGAGTTATTGACCCAGATTACACCGGTGAAATTAAAGTCGTTCTGTTCAACCATGGAATGAACGACTTTGAAATCAAGAAGGGTGATCGGATCGCTCAGCTCGTCCTCGAACGTTGTGAGACACCTCCCATTGAAGAAATTAGTATCGTGGAAGACACTGAACGTGGCTCTAGTGGCTTCGGATCTACAGGTCAATAAATTCATCTTTACAAAACCATAAATCTTCAGGTGTTGGCATGAATAGTATACCATGACTCATGACCATCGATAATTTAGCTTTAGTGACAGTTGTGTGAGTATATAGCAACCACCTTTCCCAATAATCTGCCCGGAAGAAGTCTTCCCAATCCTCCGTAGAACTTTCCCTGACTCGTAACATTCCTCTGTGTATCTCACCCGGATCCGTCTCAATTCGCAGCTCCTTTGGAATAATCGCCCCCTTCTTAAGGAGTTGTGCACGCATGATTCTTGGATTGCCATGGTCTGGATAATGCTTAACACCCACAGAACCAAAGTCAATACATCTTTTATTTGGCAGGGTCACCCTGAGTTTATGTGACACCGACGGGCTCGGTTGTAATACGACGTGCATTATACTTTGAACTGTTAAAATAAAAGTTTAGATTTAGCGTTAAATCCAAAAAAATATAACCGCTTGATATTTTAACATGCGTGTCTTGGAACTTTTCAAAGGCACCGGAAGTGTATCCAAAGTCCTTGAACCAGCAGGACATGAAATTGTGAGTTTAGATATACTCAAAAAGTTTAATCCTACTCACCTATGTGACATACTCGAATTTGATTACAAACAGTATCCTCCAGGCCACTTTGACATAATTTGGGCATCCCCGGAATGTAAGATTTATTCCCAACTCCAGACCACCAACGTTGGACCGACTCGTAAATTCAAGTCAATGGAAGAACTTAACCAGGCTCGACAGGAGAATAGTAAATACGTTGAGAAAGTGTTGGAGATTATAAAGTACTTCAATCCGAGAGAGTGGTATATCGAAAACCCATGGAACTCTGCAATGAAAAACTTACCGTGTATGAAAGAGCTCACATCGGTGCGCTTTGACTACTGCCGCTTTGGATTTGATTACAAGAAACCTACTCGTATATGGACGAACCGTGATGATTTGGAGAATCATCCCTGCA
>Ga0255777_10000634_pt1 | contig 33283 bp, 27 predicted proteins | sample 101ome_15_FD_179975 | JGI IMG/M metagenome (GOLD analysis project Ga0255777, IMG submission 179975) | Coastal salt marsh microbial communities from the Groves Creek Marsh, Skidaway Island, Georgia - 101402AT metaG (version 2) | ecosystem: Environmental > Aquatic > Marine > Intertidal zone >... | reverse complement strand
TCTTCCAGGGCCCGGAGCGTTTCCACATCCAGATCGTTCGTCGGTTCGTCGAGCATGAGTACGTTCGAGCCCTGCTTCAGCAGCTTCGCCAGCTGGAGCCGGTTGCGCTCCCCGCCGGAGAGGTCGCCCACGCGCTTTTGCTGGTCCGAGCCCTTGAAGTTGAAGCGACCGATGTAGGCCCGGCTGGGGATTTCAAAGCCTCCCACTTCGATGATATCGAAGCCATCGGAGACCTCTTCCCAAACGGTCTTGCTGTTGTCGAGCTCGTCGCGCATCTGGCCGACGTTGGCGATCTGTACCGTTTCGCCGACCGTGACCGCGCCGCCGTCGGGCTGCTCGTCGCCGGTGATGAGGCGGAAGAGGGTGGTTTTACCGGCGCCGTTCGGCCCGACAATGCCCACGATGGCCCCCGGCGGAATGATGAAGGAGAGATCCTCGAAGAGGACCTTGTCGCCGAACTGCTTCTGCACGCCATCGAAGTTGATGACCACATCGCCCAGGCGCGGGCCCGGGGGAATGAAGATCTCGTTGGTTTCGTTGCGCTTTTGGTATTCCTTGGAGTTCAGCTCGTCGAAGCGGGCGAGGCGGGCCTTGCTCTTCGCTTGCCGTCCCTTGGGATTCGAGCGCACCCACTCCAGCTCGGCCTTTAGAGCCCGCTGGCGGCTGGCTTCGCTTCGGGCTTCCTGGGCCAGGCGCTTCTCCTTGGCCTCAAGCCAGGTGGAGTAGTTGCCCTCGTAGGGAATGCCCCGACCCCGGTCGAGCTCGAGGATCCACTGGGCCGCGTTATCGAGGAAGTAGCGATCGTGGGTGATGGCCACCACGGTGCCCGGGTATTCGGTCAGGAAGCGCTCGAGCCAGCCCACCGATTCCGCGTCGAGGTGGTTGGTGGGTTCGTCGAGCAGCAGCATGTCCGGGTTCGACAGCAGCAGGCGGCATAGGGCCACCCGGCGCCGCTCCCCGCCGGAGAGCTTGGTGACGTCCGCGTCCCAGGGCGGTAGGCGCAGGGCGTCGGCGGCGATCTCGAGGGTGCGCTCCAGATCCCAGCCCTGGGCGGCGTCGATGGCGCTTTGCAGCTCCCCCTGGCGCTCCAGCAGGCGGTTCATTTCGTCGTCGTCCATGGGTTCGGCGAATTTCATGGAGATTTCGTTGAACTCGTCCACGAGGGCCTTGGTCTCCCCCACGCCCTCTTCCACGTTGCCGCGCACGTCCTTGCTGGGATCGAGCTCCGGTTCCTGGGGCAGGTAGCCCACCTTGATATCGGCCTGGGGCCGGGCCTCGCCCTCAAACTCCTTATCCACCCCCGCCATGATGCGCAGGAGGGAGGATTTCCCGGCGCCATTCAAACCGAGCACGCCGATTTTGGCGCCGGGGAAGAAGGACAGGGAGATGTCTTTGAGGATCTCGCGCTTCGGGGGCACGATCTTCGAGACCCGATTCATCGTGTATACGTACTGAGCCATCTAAAAACCTTTTTAAACGGGGGCCTAGGTGCCAAAGGGGGGCGCACCCAGTACCGGCCGAGCGGGGTCGTGCGAGTAGGGGCAATGATACCTGACGCCGTGGCGGGGAGGCGCGTCTTTAGGGAGAAAAGGCGATTGCGAGGCATTGATCCTGGAGGGAGGGACGGCCACCCCCGCCGCAGCGGAGGTGGCGCCCGGCTCGGCCTTACGCCTGCGGCAACACCAGATACTTCTCGCCGGTCTTCATCTGCCGGTAGTCGGTGACCGCATCCTTGGTCAGCATTTCCTCCAAGCTCACCTTGCGCTTGTAGTGGCTGGCGAAGGTGGTGGTGATGTTGTCCAGCACGCGCTGGCGCATGCGCATCATGGTTTCGAGGCCCGCCACCTGCAGGAAGGGGGTGAGGAGCCAGCCCGAGAGGGTCCAGCCAAAGCCGTAGGAGGGCGTCAGGGTGGTCGGGCCCAGGTCTAGGCGGCCGTAGATGTACATCTTCTTCTGCTGGTTAGAGCCGTAGCGGGAGAATTCGCTCATCTTGCTCACGGCCACCTGCTCCATGGCCTTGAAGCAGGCGTCCGTGTTCATGCCGCCGCCGATGGGGTCGAAGCCGCAGAAGGCGTCCGTGGCGTCGATGGCCGCGCGCAGCTGATCCATGAAGTCCGGTGCGGAGGAGTTCACGATGTACTCCGCGCCGAGGCCCTTCAGGAGTTCCACCTGGGCATCGCTGCGCACGATATTCACCAGGGGGCGCCCATCTTCCTGGCAGATCTTCACCAGCATTTGCCCGAGGTTCGAGGCCGCTGCCAGGTGAATGATCCCCTTCTGGTTTTCCATGGCCGCCGTTTCCACGAAGCCCAGGGCCGTCATGGGGTTCACGAAGGCGGAGGCGCCATCCTCGGAGGAGACGTCCCCCAGGGGCAGGCACATGCCGGCGTCAGCGATGGCGTACTGGGAATAGGCGCTGCCAGGCACGCAGGCGACGCGCTGGCCGATAAGGGCCTGGGCCTGCTCGCCCGCGGCGACCACGACCCCAGCGCCTTCATTGCCCGCGGGCAGGCGCTGGCCGTGCCGGGCCTTCTGGGCGCTATAGAAAGGCTCGGGCATATCGGCAACGAACTTGCCCGGGGTGTATTCGGCGTTCTCAAGATCGGCGCTGCTGGTGAGGATGGCGAGATCCGAGGGATTGATGGGCGCCGCTTCCATCTGCACCAGCACCTGGTTGCCCGTGGGCTGGGGGAATTCCCGCTCCACGATCTCGACGGTCAGCTTGCCGTCGGCAAGGGTGGTGAAAAGCTGCTTTCCGGTGGTCATAGCGGTCGCTCCGTAGGTCCTGCAGTGAGAATGGCCCCGAGCATACCCTGAGCCCCGCTCAAAGCGAATTGAGCCCGCCTCAGTGGGGCTGTTTGCCACCTTCGGGTACACTGCGCCCCATCTCTATTGGCGTGCCGAGGACCCCTGTCCATGACCGATGCAACGATTGCTGCCTTTGACCCGGAACTGTCCGCTGCCATGGTGGCCGAGGCGGCTCGGCAGGAAGCCCATATTGAGCTGATCGCTTCCGAAAACTACACCTCGCCCCGGGTGCTCGAGGCCCAGGGCAGCGTGCTTACGAACAAGTACGCGGAAGGCTATCCGGGCAAGCGGTACTACGGCGGCTGCGAGCACGTGGACGAAGTGGAGCGCCTCGCCATCGAGCGCGCCAAGGCCCTCTTCGGCGCGGCCTATGCCAACGTCCAGCCCCACTCCGGCTCCCAGGCCAACGCCGCCGTGTTCCTCGCCCTGCTCCAGCCAGGGGATACGGTGCTGGGCATGAGCCTCGATGCCGGCGGCCATTTGACCCACGGCGCGGCGCCGAACTTCTCCGGGAAGACCTACCACGCGGTGCAGTACGGCATCGACACGGAAACGGGTCTCCTGGACTACGACGCCATCCGCGCCCTGGCCCTGGAGCACAAGCCGAAGATGCTCATCGGCGGCTTCAGCGCCTACTCGCGCATTGTCGATTGGGCAAAGCTTCGGGAAATCGCCGACGAGGTGGGGGCCTGGTTCCTCGTGGATATGGCCCACGTCTCGGGCCTCGTGGCCGCGGGCGTCTATCCCAGCCCCGTGCCCCATGCGCACGTGGTCACCTCCACCACGCACAAAACCCTCGCCGGGCCCCGCTCCGGGATCATCCTTGCCTGCGACGACGAAGCGCTGCACAAAAAGCTGAACTCCGCTGTGTTCCCGGGCAGCCAGGGTGGCCCCCTCATGCACGTGATCGCCGCCAAGGCCGTATGCTTCAAGGAAGCCATGGAGCCGAGCTTTAAGGCCTACCAGGCCCAGGTGGTGAAGAATGCCCAGGCCATGGCCGACACCTTCCTGGCCCGGGGCTACAACGTCGTCTCCGGCGGCACCGATAACCACCTGTTCCTTCTCGATTTGATCGACAAGGACGTGACTGGCAAGGCCGCCGACGCGGCCCTCGGGGAAGCGCACATCACGGTGAACAAGAACGCCGTGCCGAACGATCCCCGCTCTCCCTTCGTCACCTCGGGCCTGCGCATTGGCAGCCCCGCGGTGACGCGCCGGGGCTTCACGGAGGCGGACTGCCAGGCCCTCACGGGGTGGATGTGCGACATCATCGACGTGCTGGCGGCGAAGGAAGATCCGGCGGCCATCATCGCCGAGGTGCGGGGTAAGGTGGCGGCGCTGTGCGCGCGCCATCCCGTCTACCAAGCCACCGCGCAGGCGGCGGCGGTCGCCTAGGGCTGAGCCATGCACTGCCCCTTCTGCCGGGAAATCGACACCAAGGTCATCGACTCGCGCCTCGTGGCGGGCGGTGACCAGGTGCGGCGCCGGCGCGAATGCGTCACCTGCGGGGAGCGCTTCACCACCTTCGAGTCTGCCGAGCTGGTCATGCCCCGCATTGTGAAGCGCGATGGCACCCGGGAGCCCTTCAACGAAGACAAGCTCCGGGCCGGCATGCTCCGGGCCCTGGAAAAGCGCCCCGTGGGCATCGATGCCATTGAAGCCTCCCTAAACGAGCTGAAGTTCGCCCTGCGCCTGCGGGGCGAGCGGGAAGTCGCGGCCCAGGAGCTCGGCAGCCTGGTCATGGATGCGCTGCGGGCCCTGGATGACGTGGCCTACGTGCGCTTCGCCTCGGTCTACCGCGATTTCCAGGACGTCAGCGAGTTCCAGCAGGAAATCGAGCGCCTCGGCCGGAGCGACGGCGAGCCCAAAGCGTGAGCGACCTGGGCCCCGATCACGCCTTCATGCGTGAGGCCCTGGCCCAGGCCGAGTCGGGGATCTACCGCACCTGGCCGAACCCCTCCGTGGGCGCTGTGGTGGTGGCCGGCGGGGCCATCATCGGTCGGGGCACCACGGCCCGCCCCGGCGGTCCCCACGCCGAAGTCACGGCGCTGAAGGAAGCGGGCGAGCGAGCCCGGGGCGCCACCCTCTACGTCACCTTAGAACCCTGCAATCACTACGGCCGGACCCCTCCCTGCGTGGATGCGATCCTCGCTGCGGGCATCGCTCGGGTGGTGGTCGCCGGCGGCGATCCCCACCCCCAGGTGGCGGGCGCGGGCCTGGCCCGGCTGCGGGAGGCGGGGGTTGCCCTGACTTTGGGTGTGGAAGAGGCCGCGGCGGAAATGGTGAATGCGGGCTTTCTGTCCCTCCAGCGTCGGGGGCGGCCGTTCCTGCGCTTGAAGCTTGCGGCGTCCCTCGATGGGCGCACCGCCATGGCCAGCGGGGAAAGCCAATGGATTACGGGACCCGAGGCCCGGCAGGACGTGCAGCGCTGGCGGGCGCGGAGCCCCGTGCTTCTGACCGGCGTGGGCACCGTGCTCGCCGATGATCCCCGGCTGACGATTCGCCCAGAGGCGCTCCCGGAGCTCGACGCCACGGACCGGGCCGCCCTCGCGGAGCGGCCCCACTACCGAGTAGTGCTCGATCGTCACCTGCGCACCCCGCCCACGGCCCAGCTTTTTTCGACCCCCGGGGTCGTGCTCTTTCACGGCCCGGATGCTGATCCCGCCCGGGCGCGGGCGCTAGAAGGGGCCGGGGCGACCCTCGTGGCTCTAAGCGGGGCTGAGGCCGAGGCGCCCTTCGACGCCGTGGGCGCCTGGTGCGCCGCCCGGGATCTGGGGGATGTGCTGCTCGAGTGCGGCCCCACGCTTGCCGCCGCGGCCCTTTCGCAGAACGCCGTGGACGAGCTGCTTCTTTACCAGGCGCCCATGCTCCTCGGCGCCGACGCGAGGCCCCTTGCCGCCATGACCCTGGCTACGCTGGCCGAGGCCAAGCGCTTCACCCTCCTTGAGCATCGCCAAATAGGCACCGATTTGCGGCTCCGCCTGCGTTATAGTGCCGACCCCCCGCGGTCCTGAACCGTGATCTAAGGATTGAAGGAACGAACGCTATGGCCTTTTCCTCCGTTGAAGAGCTCGTCGAAGACCTGCGCGCAGGCAAGATGATCGTGCTCCTGGACGACGAAGATCGGGAAAACGAAGGCGATCTTGTCATGGCGGCGGAGCACGTCACCCCCGAGGCCGTGAACTTCATGGCGCGCCACGCCCGGGGCCTCATTTGCATGCCCATGACCATCGATCGGTGCCGGGAGCTGCGGCTCACGCCCATGGCCACCAGCAACCGGTCGAAGCATCACACCAACTTCACCGTATCCATCGAAGCGGCGGAGGGGGTGACCACGGGGATTTCCGCTGCCGATCGCGCGAAGACCATCGCCGTGGCCGTCGATCCGGCCACCACCGCCGATGACATCGTGACCCCGGGGCACGTCTTCCCCCTCATGGCCGAACCCGGCGGGGTCCTAAGCCGAGCCGGCCATACGGAAGCCTCCGTGGATTTAGCGCGCCTTGCGGGCTGCGCCCCGGCGGCGGTGATCGTGGAGATCATGAATGAGGACGGCACCATGGCCCGCCTCCCCGATCTCGAAGCCTTTGCGGAGGAGCACAACCTGCGCCTTGGCACCATCGCCGATCTGGTCCACTACCGCGCCCTCCACGATTCCACCGTGGAAAAGGTGGGGGAGAAGGAAATTGAAACGGCCCACGGTCCCTTCCAGGTTCACGCCTTCCGGGACACGCTCCACGGCCAGGTGCACCTGGCTCTCGTGCGCGGGGAGGTGAACCCCAGCGATCCCACCCTGGTTCGGGTCCACGTGCCCAACACCCTGCTGGATATCGTGGGGGCGAAGCGCCCCGGTCCCCCCAGCTGGTCTCTGGATCAGGCCCTGGCGCGGGTGGCGGAGGAAGGCACGGGGGTGGTGGTGCTCCTTGCTGGCGGCGACCGGCCGGAAGACGCGCTGGAGCGCTTTGAACTCTTTCCCGCCACCCCAAGCTATAATCGAAGCCTTCGGGCCGACGGATCGAGCGTGTATCACTCCGTGGGCTTGGGGTCGCAGATTCTGCGGTCCGTGGGGGTGAAGCGCATGCGGCTTATGTCCTTCCCCACCCGCTACAACGCTATCTCTGGCTTTGACCTCGAGATTGTCGAGTACGTCATGGCCGATGGCACGATTCGATCGGCGGAGGAGGGCGTAATGGACGCCGCCGCCCAGGGGGAAAAGGCATGAGTGGATCGGTAACCTTTGAGGGGCGCTTCGACGCCCAGGGCGCACGCTTCGCCATCGTGGCGGCGCGCTTCAACGCCTTCGTGGTGGATTCCCTAGTGGCTGGGGCGGAAGACGCCTTGCGGCGCCACGGCGTCGCCGCGGAAAATATTGCGCACTACAAGGTCCCCGGCGCCTGGGAACTGCCCCTGGCGGCGAAGAAGGTGGCCGAGCAGGGCAACTTCGATGCGGTGATCGTCCTTGGGGCGGTCATTCGCGGTGGCACGCCGCACTTTGAATTCGTGGCTGGGCAGGCGGCCTCGGGGCTCATGGCCCTGCAGCAAGCCACGGGGATCCCCGTGACCTTCGGCCTCCTCACCACCGACAGCATCGAGCAAGCGGTGGAGCGCAGCGGCACCAAGGCCGGTAACAAGGGCGCCGATGCGGCCATGACGGCCCTGGAAATGGTCAGCTTCCTCCGTGCGCTGGACGGGAACGCCTAAGTCGTGAGCGATTCTGAAGAGGGCGCCTCCGCGCCCGCCCCCGCAAGTGGTGCCGACGCCCGGCTCCGGGCCCGGCACTTTGTCGTGCAGGCCCTTTATCAGCAGCAAATGAATGACACCTCCGCCTCGGCGCTGACGGCGCAGTTTCTGGCCGAGCAGGATTTTGCCCAGGCCGATCGGGGCTATTTCCAGGATGCGCTGCTCGCCATCCTGAAGGACCTCCCCACGGTGGATGCACATTACGCGCCGGCGCTTGATCGCTCCCCGGCAAGCTTAGACCCCGTGACCCGCGCGATTCTGCGCCTGGGCAGCTGGGAGCTCGCCGAGCGCATCGATGTCCCCGTGCGCGTGGTCTTCGACCAGTGCATTACCCTGGCCCACCGCTTTGGGGCCAGCGAAAGCCATCGCTTCATCAATGCCGTCCTAGACGGCGTCGCGCGCCAGCTCCGCGCCCCGGAGATGAGCGCCCAAGGCAAACGCTAGGGCGGGCCATGGCCTCAGAGTTTGAACTGATTGCGGCGCTACGCCGCCGCCTTCCCGCCACCGGGCCCAGCGTGCTTCTCGGCCCCGGCGATGACGCCGCGCTGATTCAGCCGCCTCCCGGTCAGGGGCAGGTCCTCTCCACCGATACGCTCGTGGCCAACCGCCACTTCCCCGCCGATCTTGCCCCGGCCTTGCTGGCCTGGCGGGCCCTGGCGGTCAACCTTTCTGACTTGGCAGCCATGGGCGCGGAGCCCGGACCGCTGCTGATTGCGCTTACGGCCCCGGACCTCACTCCCGCCTGGATCGACGGCTTTTGCGATGGGGTGCTCGCCTGCCTGGCGGCCCACGCCCCGAGCGCGACCCTTGTGGGAGGCAACCTCGCGCGAGGCCCCCTGCAGGTGTCCGTGAGCGTCACGGGCTGGGTCCCCCCGGCCCAGGCGCTGCTCAGGAGCGGGGCGAAGGTGGGGGATCGGATCTTCGTGAGCGGCACGCTGGGGGCGGGCCTGGCCGGGCGGCAAGCGCTGGGCGCCTCAGGCCTGGCGCCTGCGGAGCTGACGCTATCGGCCGTTCCCGCCGCGCTGGCCCCCTATCTCATGCCCGAGCCCCGGGTGGCTCTCGGGCTCACCCTCCGCAGCGAGGCTACGGCGTGCATTGATATCTCCGATGGATTGGTGGCCGAGCTGGGCCATCTCGCGGAGGCCTCCGGGGTGGGGATGCGAATCGATCCCGGGGCCGTGCCTCGCGTGGGCACCCTTGAGGCGGCGCTCACCGGCGGCGATGACTACGAGCTGCTCTTCACCCTGCCCCCGGCGGAGGCCACGGCGGAAAAGCTGGCCGCCTTGGCCGGGAAGGGAGGGGTGGCGATTCGGGAGATCGGCGTGTGCGAGGCTGAAGCGGGCCTTCGCGGCCTACCGCCCCTGGGGCAGGCGGGCTGGGACCACTTTTCCCAGCCCTAAGCAGGCCTAGAGGGCGCCTAGCCGCGCTTCGACCGTTTTAACGATGCCGTTCCGGTCCAGCCCCAGCTCCGTGAGCACCGTTTCCGGGCTGCCATGGGGGAGCCAGCGATCGGGCAGGCCCAGGGTGAGGCAGGGCGGGGCTTTGCCTAGCGTGCCCAGAACCTCCAGCACGGCGGAGCCCGCGCCCCCGGCGATGACGTTCTCTTCCAGGGTGACCAGCAGCTCGTGCTTTTGGGCCAGCGCGGCGATGCAGGCCTCATCCAGCGGCTTCACGAAGCGCATATTCACCACCGTGGCATCCAGGGCTTCCCCCGCCGCCAGGGCCGGCTGCACGAGGGGACCAAAGGCCAGGAGCGCCACCCGGGCGCCTTCCCGCAGCACTTCCGCCTTGCCCATGGGCAGGGCCGTGAGGGCCTCGTCGATGGGCGTGCCCGGCCCCGTCCCCCGGGGATAGCGCACCGCAGCGGGCCCGGGATGCTGGTAGCCCGTGGTGAGCATGGCCCGGGTTTCGTTTTCGTCCGCCGGCACCATGATCACGAGATCGGGGATGCAGCGCAGGAAGCTCAAATCGAAGATGCCTGCGTGGGTGGGGCCGTCTTCTACGAGCCCAGCCCGGTCCAGGGCAAAGAGCACGTCGAGTCCCTGGATGGCGACGTCGTGAATGAGCTGATCGTAGGCCCGCTGGAGGAAGGTGGAGTAGATCGCCACCACGGGCTTCGCCCCTTCGCAGGCGAGCCCCGCGGCCAGGGCCACGGCGTGCTGCTCGGCGATGCCTACGTCGAAGTAGCGCTCCGGGAAGCGCTTCGAGAAGGCGATGAGATCGGAGCCTTCGGACATCGCCGGCGTAATGCCGATGAGCCTCTGATCCTGCTCGGCCATATCTACCAGCCACTGCCCGAAGACGTTGGCGTACTTCGGCCCGTTGCTGGCCGGCGGGCTGCCCTTGGGCTTCACCTTAGCCAGGGAATGCATGCCGTGGGGATCCTGCTCCGCCGGCTTAAAGCCCTTCCCCTTCTGCGTAATCACGTGAAGGAACTGAGGTCCCCGGAGGTGCTTTAAGGTGCGGAAGGCCGAGAGCAGCTCTTCTAGGTTATGCCCGTCCACCGGGCCGATGTAGTTAAAGCCGAGCTCTTCGAAGAGCGTGCCCGGCACCACCATGCCCTTCATGTGCTCCTCGGCGCGGCGGGCCACGCCGCTGGCCCCGGGAATGCGCTTTAAGACCCGCTTGCTCCCCTCGCGCACGGAGGCGTAGAGCCGGCTAGCAAAGATCCGTGCGAAGTAGCGCGATAGGCCGCCCACGTTTTCCGAAATGGACATGGCGTTGTCGTTCAGAATCACCAGGAGGTCTTCGTCCACCTCTCCGGCGTGGTTCAAGGCTTCGAAGGCAAGGCCGGCGGTCATGGCGCCGTCGCCGATGACCGCGATGGCGCGGCGGTCCGAGCCGGCCCGGGCCGAGGCCAGGGCCATGCCCAGGGCGGCGCTGATGGAGGTGCTCGAATGGCCCACGCCGAAGGTGTCGAAGGGGGATTCGTCCCGCTGGGGGAAGGGGGCCAGGCCGCCGTATTGGCGGATGCTGGGCATGGCTTCCCGCCGCCCCGTGAGGATTTTGTGGGGGTAGGCTTGGTGGCCCACGTCCCAGACGATGCGATCCTCCGGAGTATTAAAGCTGTAATGCAGGGCCAGGGTGAGTTCGACTACCCCGAGGCCGGCGCCGAAGTGGCCGCCGCTTTGGCTAACGCTCCAGGCTAGGAAGTGGCGGAGCTCTTCGGCCAGCTCCGGGAGCTGTTCCGGGCGCAGGCGGCGCAGCGCCTCCGGGCCGTCGATGCGATCGAGAAGCGGTGTCGCGGGCCGCTCGCTGGGAATGGCTTCAATCATGCCGTGCCTTAGACCGGTGCCGCAGTGTTCTGCGGACGAATTTGACTGTTTACTTTACCTGACACTTTCCCGGCCGTCCCATTAAAAGCGGCGATTCCGAACCCAGTGCAGGGCGGCGGCTAAGCGTTCGCCCTGGGGCAGGGGGGAAAGGGCCTCAAGCCCGGCTTCAAGAAGGCCGTCGGCGCGAGCCTCAGCGCCCGCAAGGCCCAGAATCGATACGTAGGTGGCCTTTCCCAGCGCGGCATCGGCGCCCGCCGTTTTCCCCAGCGTGGCCGTATCCCCCGTGGCATCCAAAAGATCGTCCGTCACCTGGAACAGGAGCCCAAGCGCCTCGCCGTAGGCCTCGAGGGCTTCGAGGTGGGCTGGGGCGGCTTCCAGGGTGGTGAGGCCACCCAGGGTGAGGGCAGCGCGAATGAGGGCGCCGGTTTTCCCCTGGTGAAGGGCACTGAGGGCGTCTTCCGTGATGCGCTGGCCCGTGCTGGCCATGTCCAGCGCTTGGCCCCCGACCATGCCCGCGACGCCGGCGGCGCGCCCAAGGGTGCGCAACATCTGTAGCCGCTGGGCGGGGGGAAGGGGCGCCAGCTCCGGTGCGCTGGCCAGATGTTCAAAGGCGAGGGTGAGGAGGCCGTCGCCGGCGAGGATCGCCGTGGCCTCTCCGAAGGCCACGTGCACCGTGGGCTGACCTCGGCGGAGGGCGTCGTCGTCCATGGCAGGTAGGTCATCGTGCACCAGGGAATAGGCGTGGATCAGCTCCACGGCCACCCCGGCCATGAGCGCCGGCTCCGGTGCGGAGCCTGGCGCTAGGGCCTCCTGGGCCGCAAGGGCTAGGGCAGGGCGAAGGCGCTTACCCCCCAGGAGTACGGCGTGGGTCAGCGCCTCCCCCAAACTTTCCGTAGCCGCCCCGGCCCGGGCCAGCACGGCCGTGAGCGCGCCGTCGATGGCCGGACGCTGCGCCGCTAGCCAGCCGTCGAAGGGTTCCGGGCTCAAGGGGCGTCGCTAGGGCTGAGGGGTTCGGTGCGTAGGGCGCCGTCTTCCTCCAGAAGGACGCGGACCCGCTGCTCCGCCACGGACAGCACTTTCTGGCATTGGCGCGTTAGGGCGATGCCCTGCTCGAAGGCGCCGAGGGCGGCCTCGAGGGAAAGATCGCCGCTTTCCAGCTGCTCCACCAGGGCCTCGAGGGCATCTAGGGTGTGTTCGAAGTTGCCCAGCGCATCGGCGCTGGCGCTAGGCTCGGCAGCAGTGGGGGCGGCGGGGGTTTCGGTCCCTTCCGACATGGCGCGCAGTCCTTGGGTAAAAAGGGGACGTTACCCCGGCCCCGCGGCCCTCGCAATCGGGGCTTGCGTTCTCCCTCGCCCTGGGCACACTGAGGGGGCAAGCAAACGCCTTATCCCCCAGCATTTTCAGGAGATGCACCATGGCATTTTTTCAAGCTCGGCCCCTTCGCGCAGCCATCCTGTCGGCGGCCCTTATGGCCAGCGGCGCTCAGGCGGCGGACGAAGGCGCGGCGGAATACCGGGAAGCAATCTTTGAAGCCATCGGCGGCCACATGAGCGCGATGGTGGGCATCATCAAGGGTGAAGTGCCTCATCAGCAGGATCTCGCGCTGCACGCAAAGGGCATTGCGGCCCTGGCGCCGGTCACCCAGCACATCTTCCCCGCCGACTCCTACATCGAAGGCGGCCATGCCAAGGCGGAAATCTGGAGCGATCCGGAAACCTTCGCCGAGCGTCGGCAGAACTTCCTCGAAGCCGCCGCGGCCCTCGGCGCCGTGGCCGATAGTGGCGATCAGGCTGCCTTCATGGGGGCTTTCAAAACCCTCGGCGGCACCTGCAAGGGCTGCCACGATAGCTTCCGCGCCAAGTAAGCCCCCGGTGCTGGGGGCCTAGGGCAAGTAGGTCAGCACGGCCCACACCACCCCCGCCGCCAGCACCATCAGCCCGCCCCCGAGGAGGGGGCGGCGCTGAATATCGTCCCCCGTGTGCTCCGGTCGCCGGCCGCTCACCATGGCCCCGAGCAGGCGCTCCTTGAAGACTCCGCGATGCACCGCCAGGGCCAGCAGATGGAGGCCCACCACGCTGCCCACGGTCCAGGGGCCCAGCCCGTGGATTTGGTTGGCGAGCCGTGCCCAGCCGTCGCTGGCGAGATCGTAAAGAGGTCCCTCCACGAACAGATCGTCGGTCGTGAATAGCCCCGTTACCCCCTGGAGCCCCACCACCAGAAGGATGAGCACCACGGCCCAACCGCCCAGGGGATTGTGCCCCCTGCGCTGGGGCGCCCGCCCCGGGCTTAACGCCCGAACGTAAGCCAGCACCGTCCCGGGCCCCCGGAGGAAGTCGCTAAAGCGTGCCGTGGCAGGGCCGGCGACGCCCCAAAGGAGGCGGAAGAGCACGAGGGCCAGCACGGTGAAGCCGCCCCACTGATGCCAGTCCATGGCCTCGAAGCCGCCGAAGAGGCCCGTGTAGACGCACACTCCCACGGCGGCGGCGAGGGCCCAGTGAAAGATGCGCAGCCAGCCATCCCAAACCAGCGTGCCGGGTCGGGCTTGGTCCGTTCCATCCTTTGGCTTATTCAAGCAGCAGTTCCTTGCGTTCGTAGGCCAGGAGGGCCCGCTGAAGAGGTTGGGGGTCGGCGGCGGAGGCCAGGGCGCGCTTCTGCCAGCGCAGGGCTTCCGCAAAATCCCCGCTCGCGGCGTGGGCCGCGGCAAGCACGGCCAGATGGGAGGCCGTGGGTGACGCCTGGGCGAGGGGCTCCGCTAGGGCCCGGGCATAGGCGCCATCGCGAAGCTCGGGATTCGCGGCGGTGGCCAGGTGCCAGGCCAGGGCGCGCTGGGCGTCCTGGTAGCCTGCCGCACTGGCTTTCCGTAGCAGCGTGAGGGCCCCGGTTTGATCCTGGGCTAGGCCCTGCCCGGACCACTTCAGTCGCGCCAGCGCCGTTTGCGCGTAGGGGTCGTCCTTGGCCGCAGCCCGGGCGTACCAGCGCAGGGCTTCGGGAAGATCGCGACGCCCAAGGCGCCCGCTTTCCAGGGCCCAGGCCAAACGGCGCTGCGCGCCCTCATGGCCCACCTTGGCGGCGGTCTTGAGCCATTGCAGGGCTTCCAATCCCTTCCCGCCGTCCTCGAGCTCCGCTGCGAGTTCGAACTGGGCTCGGGGAACGCCCGCAGTGGCGGCGCGCAGGCGCCAGGTCCGGGCTTGCTCGCCATCGCGGGGTGCCCAGAGGGTGGCGAGCAGCGCCGCAGCTTCCCCGAGGCCTGCTTCCGCAGCGGTGGTCAGGAGCGCTTCGATGGGCGCGGCCAGGGCTTCCGGCGCCTGCCCCTGGACGAGGAGCTCGCCGGCGCGCAGCAGCGAGGGTTCATGGCCCTGCTCCGCGGCCTCTCGATAGAAGGCCAGGGCCCCAGCAAGGTCCACGGGCCCCCCAAGGCCCTGCTCCCGAAGCACGGCCCCGTTAAAGAGCGCTTCTTCATGGCCCTGGTGCGCTGCCCGGGCGTAGAGGCTACGGGCCCGGCGGGGATTAGGGGCAACGCCAAGCCCCTTCAGGGACAGCCAGGCCAAAGCGTTCTGCGCTGGCGCAAGGCCTGGGTCGAACTCGAGGGCGCGCTGATAGTCCTGGGCCGCGGAAACGAACAGCTGATCCCGGTAGAACAAAAGGCCCCGGAGGAAATAGGCAAAGGCGCGCTGTTCCCGGGAGAGGCGGGGCCGATGGAGCAGGGGCTCGAGGGCGAGGCGACCTTGAAGGGTCGCGCCGCTCTGGGCAGCGCTCACGGCCCGGGCGTAATACTCTGCTGCCGGGGCAGGGGGGGCAGCCTTGACGCTGAGGCTCGCGAGCAGGAGGCCCAAAAGAAGGCCGGCCGAGCACCAAGGGGCTCGGGGGCGATCAAGGGGGTAAGGCAGGCGCCGTGCGGCCATGGGCAATCCCCGGCGAAGCAACGGAGTTTAGGGTGCCACAACCCCAGGGGTCCTGCAGCTATCTGCGGGTGCTCAGGGACCCTCGGCGCTGCCATCCCCCGGGCGCTTGCCCAGGGTCCAGTAGGTGAAGGCCAGCACCTCGGCGACGGCGCGGAAGAGGGCTGGGGGTACCTCGTGGCTGGGAGGTACGAGGGCCAAGAGGGGGGCCAGCTCCGGGTCCGGATAGTGGGGCACGCCGGCGTCGTCGGCGCGGCGGAGGATTTCCTCGGCGATGGCCGCGCGGCCGCTGGCCACCACCTCCGGCGCCCGTTCTCGCGTGCCGTCCCACTTCAACGCCACGGCGATGCTTTGGCCCGGGGTCTGGTCCTTCACGGTTTTGGCGTCACCGTGGCTACCTGCAGGTGCGCGGGGGCCTGCCCCCGGTGAACCCCAAACTGGTCCACCACAAAGCCCTGCTCCGCGAGGTGGGTGCGTAGGCCGCCAAGTGCCGCCCCAAGCCGTGCCTCCGTTTCCGGCGCCGCACACCAAAGGCGTCCACTTAGGTGCATCCCCTCGAGGGTGATATGCCCCTCGATGGCGTTGGCCGTGCCCGGCTCCACGGCTAGGCGCGCCATCCAACGCGCGGCGCCCTCGACCGCCTCTCGCCGCGGCGCTTCGCGGCGAATTTGCATCTGCCAAAGCTGTTCCTTGTTGGCGAAGGCAATGGGGAGCTCCAGCAGCCAGCTTGGCTGATCGGGGGGCTGGCTCAAGCTGTGATGCTGGAATAGGCGCAGGCGGGCGAGCCCCTGGTCGATCTGTCGCTCCAGGCGCTGCAGCTTCGCCGTGTCTTCGGCGAGGGCGCGCTCGAGCTCCAGCAGCGGGGCGTCCCGGGAAGCGCCCTTCCCCTCGGCCTTTCCCGGGGCCTCCCCCGCCTTCCTTCGGCCCTCCTGCCGGGGCGCCGGGGTCAGCTGAGGCGATTGCAGCTCGCCGCCTAGGCGTTGGGCGGCGCTGGCCTGCACCTGCGCGGCTTGGCCGTGGGCGACGCCGGTGCGGGGAGGCTGGCTTTGCGGAGACGTCGGGCTGCCCTCCCGGCGCTGGGCGAGGGCCTCCTGAATTTCCCCCTGCAGCTTAAGGAGTGCGCCTCGCTGATCCAGCGCTGGCGCTTGCCCGGCCTTGAGCTTGCCCTCGAAGAAGATGCCGCTTGCCTCGAGGGCCGCTTGCAGACTGTTCGCCGAGAGGGCGTTTAGGGATAGGGCGGGAAGTTGGGTGCCGAGGGCGCGGAGAGCCTGCGCGACCCCTTGTAAGCGAGGATCGAAAAAGGTGCTCTGGGAGGCCTGTTGAGTGACGCCCCGAGGGCTATGATCGCGCCCCGCGGCGCCGCGCCAGAGCCGATCCAGGGCGGCCTGATTGAGGCTCTGGCCCTCCTTCCGGAGCAGTTCCCGCACCTGGAGAGGTTTGCCTTCCCCACCCCCTTCCACGAGGAGCTGATCTCCGGGCCTCAGGGGGGGCGCCCCCTGAAGGGAGGCCTGAAAGCGCCGACTGCCCAGGGCGAAGGTACCCTGGCTGCCTTCCTGGAACAGAAAGGTGGCGACCCGTTGCTGCCCGGCCCCGGGGAGGGCGCCGCTGAGGGCCGCTTTGTTGGCGGCGGGGGGGCGTTGGGTCGCCGCAAAGGGCAGGCGCGGACTGTCTACCATAGTAAAGCGTCCCTTCCCTGGGCCGGCCCCGGGGTCACCCCAGGGCTATCGGCCAAGGGTGCCCCAGCTTAAGGGCCCAGGGCGACCCCCCCGGGCCGCGCTGACTTAAAGCAGCTGACAGGCGGGGCTTCGCCCCGCGGCCCGGGCCTGGTCGTAGCGACCCTGGGCCCCGGGAAGGGCCTGGCGCAGGGTGGCAAGGCGCGTGGTCGACGCCGGGTGCGTGGAAAGGAGCTCCGGCGGGCGCTGTGCGGCCCCCTCCTGAGCGCCCATGGCTTCCCACAGGCGAAGGGCGCCGTTGGGGTTAAAGCCTGCGTCGGCCATGAGGCGCAGGCCCAGGAGGTCGGCTTCGCTTTCCTGCTGGCGGGAGAAGGGCAAAAGGATGCCCACCTGGGCCCCCAGGCCCAGGGCCGCAAGAAGATCGTCGCCCCCGGGGCGGCTCTGCATGCCGCTCACCGCCGAGAGCAGCTCGAGGCCCGTTTGCGTGGCCATTTGCGTGCTTACCCGGGCATTGCCGTGGCGGGCCAGCACGTGGGCTATTTCGTGGCCGATAACCGCCGCCAGGGCGTCCGCGTCCTGGGCGACGCTGAGGAGCCCGGTGTAGATGCCGATGTGACGCCCGGGCAGGGCAAAGGCGTTCACGTCGTCGCTTTGGAACACCCGCACCTCCCAGTCGCCCCCTACCTGGGCCGTTAGCGGTGCGGTGACGCAGCGCACATAGGCGGTGACCTCTCCCTCGGGCAGGAGCTTCTCCTGCGCTTTGATCTCCTCAAAACTTTCGTCCCCGAGCTTCGCCATCTCCTGCTCCGAGAACAGGAGCAGCTGCTGCTGCCCCGTGGGGCTGGTGGTGCAGCTGGCCAAGAGGAGCGTTAGGATCAGGAGGGGGAGGGGTTGGCGCATGGGCTCGGTCCTTAGCTGGGCGGCCTGCTCGGGCAGGCGGCGAGAGGGCTAAAGGGCTAAAGATGAGTCCCTTCGGCCGACCCTTCAAGGGGCACTTGCAAGGGGCTTGCGAGGCGAAGAAGGGGAGAGTCAGCCGATGATGACCGGTGAGCAATACCGGGCCTCGCTGCGCGATGGCCGGGCAACGTACTTTGAGGGGCAGCGGGTGGAGGATGTCACCGCCCACGCGCTGCTGGGGCAAACGGTGGATTCCGCCGCCGCCGGCTACGATCGCTTCTATGACCCTATGCCTGGTGCGATCGGCGCTTTCATGGAGGTTCCGAAGGACGCGGAATCGCTGCGCGCCCAGGTGGAGCTCCACGAAACGGTGGATCTCCTGACCCACGTCACCTACGCCTCCATCATGACCCTGCTGACCGCCGCCGATCGCATCAGCGAGGCTATGCCCGAGCATGCGACGCGCATCCGCGCCTGGGTAAAGCAGGCGCAGGCCGACGATGTGCGCATCACCCAATGCATCACTGATGCCAAGGGTGACCGGAGCCGTCGCCCGGGGCAGCAGGATGACCCCGACGCCTACGTTCGCGTCGTCTCCCGCAACGATCAGGGGGTGGTGCTGCGGGGCGCGAAGCTCCATATCTCCGCGGCCTCCATGGGCCACGAGCTCATGACCATTCCCACCAAGGCCATGAAGCCCGGGGAAGAGGCCTACGCCATCGGCGCCATGGTGCCCGTGAACGCTCCGGGGGTGCGCATCGTCAATACGACCTATGCGCCGCGCCACGAGGACACGCGGGATTTTCCCTTCTCCGGAAAGCATCACACGCCGGAAGGCTTTGTGATCTTTGACGACGTCTTCGTGCCCTACGAGCGCGTGTTCCTTGATGGGCAGGTGGAGCACGCGGCGGTGTTCGCCCATTCCCTTGGGCTGTGGGAACGCCTTGGGGGCCTTGCGGGCATGGCCACGGGCTATGACCGCCTCGTGGGTTTCGCCCAGCTTATTGCCGAGGCCAACGGCCTTCAGCGCGTGGGGCACATCAAGGAAAAGATCTCCGAGATGATCATCAACGCCACCCTCGTACGGGCCTCCCTCGAAGCCGCGATTAGCCACTGCCACGTCACCGCCGACGGCGAAGCCTTCCCCAACGAGCTCTTCACGAATGCGGGGAAGTATCACGGGGCCGCGAACTACAGCCTTATGGTGCGGCACCTTCACGATATCGGCGGCGGCGCCATCCTGACGACGCCGGCCACCGCCGATCTCGAAAACGAGGAAACGGGCCACCTGGTGCGGAAGTACATGGGGACCATGCAGGCCGTGGATGGGGCTTATCGCATGAAGCTCTTCCACGCCATCCGCGATCTCACGGCGGACGCCCTCGGGGGCTGGCATGCGGTGACGCAAATCCAGGCCGGGGGCGGCCTTTATGCCCAGCGCATCGTGTCCCGGGCCCACTACGACATCGAGGGCGCCAAGCGCCTGGCCCTCGAGTCCGCGGGGATCGCGCCCCCCCAGTGAACGAGGGGCGCCTAGGGGCGGCCAGGAACGCCTAGGGCTTGGGTCCGAGGGTCGCCATCGCATCGACGATGGGCCGGCCCTGGTAAGGCGCTAGGTAAAAGCTTTCGGGCCGGGCGCTGCTGGTCACCAGGTAGCCCGTGGGACTGTCGTCCGGGCCCAGACGAGCGAAGCGCAGGGTGAGGGTTTCGCCGTCGCTTGTGTCGACGGTCAGCACGGCCAGGTCGTCCGCCTCGCCCTGCTCGGCCTCCGTGGCGAGGCGGGTGACGCGCAGCGCGCCCAGGCGCTGGCGAAGCGTGGCGGCCTGATCCTCGTCCTCGCCGACGGCTGTCGACCCTACCGTCAGTGCACCCTGGGTCTCCTCGGGCACGGCGAGGAGCGCGCGATCGAGCCAGCCCTCCACGGTCACGGGCCAATCCGCGGTGGTAAGGGCCACGCGGTAGATGGCGCGGTCCCCGTCCCAGCGCAGGGCACTGTGGCGCGGGCCCTGGCTCCGGCCTAGGAGAAAGGTTTGCCGTTCCCCGTCTGCGGTCAGAGTGACGCGGCGCTCAAAGCCTGCCGTCTCATCCACGGCGAAGCGCTTGGCGGCGCCCTCGCTGGTCGCGAGGGGCTGGGCGGGGGAGAGGGCCTCGAGGCGGGACAGGAGCCGTTCCAGCTTCGTGCTATCGGCGGGTAGGCCTTCCGGCTTCAGGGTCCAGCTATCCTCGGTGCGCTCAAGGCGCCGGGTGCTGCCCTCCCCATCCTCGATCAGCAGGGCATCGGCGGTGAGGTCCGTAAGCCAGGGCGCCTCGTCCTTTGCGGCGGATGCGAAGGGATTGTGCACCCAGGCAATGATCAACAGCTGAAGGGCTGCGAGCCCAAGCAGGGGCGCGGTTTTCATGCCGAAACCTCCTTTCGGATCGTCGCAAAGCGGTCGCTTAGGCGCCGGCGCCGGTGGCGGCGCCACAGCGCCACCCCCACGAGGCCAAGCACCGCGGCGCCGTAGTTCAGGCTTTCCCACCCCTGCTGCGCCTCCGGGGTGAGGGGGATAAGGGTGCGATTGAGTGCGCTGCGGCCGCGAAGGCTCAGCAGCGCTTCGTCCTCAAGGGCGTAGTCGAGGGCGTTCTGCACCAGGGCGATGGGCTGGGTGTAGTAGCTGCCCTGACCCTGCGAGGCCAGCTCCAGAGCCGTGTCGGAGGCAAAGCTGTTGCTTGCGATCACCACAAGCTTACTGCCCTCGGGGGACCGGGCCAGCACGGGGGCCGGGGTGGTGTTCTCTTCTTCCTCCGCCGCAGGGGCGAGGGGGGAGGGCTGGCCCGCAAAGGCGGAGGGGAAGCGACCTTCCAGGGCGACGGCGAGGATGGCGCTGCCCGTCTCCCCTTGGGTGGGAAAGCCCAGGGCCGGGAAGCGATCAAAGTCCGGAATCAGGTTGGTGCTCGGCGTGCGCTGGCTGCCTGGGCTGCTGCGAAGAAGCACCGTGGAGGTCCAGGACCGTGGCTCTGCCTCATCCCCCTCGGGCTCCGCGAGGAGGAGGGGGGCGGCCCAGTTCATGGTCAGTTGATCGAGCCCCTGGGTAATCGGATGGGTGTCCGCGAGCTGCGGGCCCCGAAGGTCCGGGAAGAGCGGATAGTCGAGCATGCGAATCTCTTGAATCGGCAGCCCGCCGAGCATGCGCTCCACGGGGATGGGCAGGGCAGCGTTCTGCGGATCGAGCACAAAAGCCTCTTCAAGGGTCAGCCCCAGGGTCTCGAGCCAGTCTTCAAGGCCCGAGCGCTGGGCCGCAGCGCCAAGGCCTCGGGCCATGGATACCTGGAAGGGCGAGGTGGAGAGAACCACGGCGCCGCCGCGCATGAGGAACTGGTCGATGGCAAAGCGCTGCCGATCGTCGAGAGCCTCCGGAGCGAGGACCAGAAGTGCGTCCGTCGCCGGCGGCACCCGGCCGCTGCGCAGATCGTCCCGGGTGACGCGGAAGCTCTCCTCAAGGGCCGCTTCCAGCTGGGAGAAGCTTGCCCCGGCGCCGGGCAGACCGGAGGGGGCGCTGGGCTCCGGGGCCAGCACCGTGACCTGCCTAAGTACGCCCGGCGCGCCTCGAGTCAGCGCGGCATCGAGCAAACGCTCGAAGTCCTCCGCGGCTAGCCCCTCGGGCAGGGGCAGGGCCTGGGGCCCGGCGCCGGTGTCCAGCACCAGGCTGAACCAGAAGGGCTGGGGGTCCAGCAGATTCAGAACCAGGGGTCCGAGGCCTAGGGTCGCTTCTAGGCGCTCGGCTAGGGCGGGGTTGGCTGCCGGATCTTCCACGGCGACGCGGAAGGCGTCGGGCTTCGCCTCCGCCCGGCCTTCGAGCACGGACAGCAGGGCGCTGCGCGCCTCCTGCAGGCCCGGGGGCAGGGCAGTCTCCGGTGATAGGTAGGCCGTCACCGTGACCCCCTCGGGGTAGGCATCGAGGACGTCGCCACCGCCGAGGAAGCTCTGCTGGGCCTTGCGAATAGCGCGCGTCAGCGCGTACTCCGGATTCTTCAGGGTGACCTCAAGCTTGGCCTCGCCGCTGGCCTTCACGTCGATGAAATCCTGGAAGGCGAGGGTCTCGAAGCTGTCGCCGTAGCTGACCACCACATCAAAGTAAGCGTTCACGACCGCGGCTTCATAGCGGTCGGCGGTCTGGAAGGGGACGGGGCGGATGCCATAGCGCTCTGCGGCCTCCTCCTCGAGGGCGAGATCGCTTTGGGGATCGATGACCTCCACCGCGATCCGGTTGCCGCCCAGGGCCGCGTATTCCGCCAGCACGTCCTTTAGCTGGGGTACGAGGGGGGCGAGCAGGGGATGGGTCTTCGCCGAGAAGTAGGCGCGCAGGGTGAGCGGTTCCTCTAGGCCTGCCAGGGTTTGGGCTGTGGCTTCGGATAGGCTGTAGCGCCCATCGGCGGTTAGATCCAACCGTAGGGGCGCAACGCTGCCGACCCAGACATTCAGCAGCAGCAGGTTGGCGCCGAGAAGCAGGGCCCACCGCCGGGTCCGCTGCCCCCGGGCGCTGGCCCCGTCCCCCTGCCAGCGCAGCCGCGCCAGGGCGTAGTAGTTAGCGGTGAGGAAGGCTGCCGCGAGGCTCAGGGTATAGACCCCATCGTCCAGAGCCAGCACGCCCCGGGTGATGGCGTCGAAGTGGCTTTGCGTTCCGAGACCGCTGAGCACGGAGGCCAGGGGCTCGGCGAAGAGCTGGGTAAGGCTGTCCGAGCCCACGAGATGCAGCGCCGAGGCCAGAGCCACGGTGGTGATGAGGGCCACCACGGGATTGTCCGTGCGGGCGCTGCAGTACAGGCCCAGGGCCAGATAGGTGCTGCTGAGGGCAAGGGTGGCCAGATAGCCCCCGATCACCGGGCCCCAATCTAGGGGGCCGAGGAGGGCCACGGTGATGGGTAGGGGCAGGGTGAGGGCAAGGGTGAGGGCCTGCAGCGCGAGGGCGCCGAGGAACTTGCCCAGGATCAGCTCTCGCAAGGTGACCGGCGCCGTCAGCAGGCTCTCCAGCGTGCCCGCCCGCCGCTCCTCAGCCCAGCTGCGCATGGTGAGGGCGGCGGTGAAGAAAATGAGTAGCGTCGGCATCCAGGTGAAGAGGGCCTGCAGGTCCGCAAGGTTGCGGGCGAAGAAGGCCTCTACCCAGAACACGCAAAAGAGCGTGGCCAGGAGAAACGCCCCTATAAATAGATAGGCGGCGGGGGACGCGAAGAAGCTGCGAAACTCCTTCTTTGCCAGCAGGAGGATCTTAGGCATGGGTGGCACCTCCTTCCTGGGTGACGCGGGCGAAGAGCGTTTCTAAGTCTTGCCGCTCCGGGGTCATGGCGTAGAGGGGAATGGCCGCGGCGGCGAGGGCCGAGGCCACGGCAGCAGCTTGGCCTTCGCTATCCTCCTGCGCGAGGGTCAGGCGATAGGTAAAGGGCTGGGCCGGGTCTTCCTCTAAATCTCCAAAGGGGGCGAGCACGGTGCGGGCGTCCTGCCCCGTGCGCAGGGCCAGGGCCGGCGCCTGGGCGAGCGCCGCCAGCGTGCTGTCGAGGGCGAGCTGCCCCCGGCGCATGATGAGCACGCGTTCGCACACCGCCTGAACCTCCTGAAGGATGTGGGTGGAGACGATGACCGTCGCGTCCTCCGCCAGGCGCTGAATGAGGGCCCGCATCTGAAGAATCTGCGTCGGATCGAGGCCGTTCGTGGGCTCATCGAGAATCACGATGGCCGGGCGATGGAGGATGGCGCAGGCCACCCCTAGCCGTTGCCGATAGCCCCGGGAAAGGGTGCCCACGGGCGCGTCGAGCTTGGCGCCTAAATCCGTTGCTTCGACGGCTCGGGTCAGGGCCTTGGGCTGCTCCGCGGCGCTTAAACCATGCAGCTCTGCCCCGTAGGCGAGGGTTTCCAGCACGGTCATCTCGGGCCAGAGGGGACAGTTCTCCGGGAGGTAGCCAAGGCGGGCTCGGAGCGCTTCCCCGCTGTCCTCGTGGCGGAGCCCGTCGATGGTTACGGTGCCGGCGCTCGGTTCAAGGGCCCCCGTAAGCATTTTCATAATGGTGGTTTTGCCCGCGCCGTTGTGGCCCAGAAGGCCAACGATGGACCCGCGCGTGATGGAAAAGCTGACGTCTTCCACCGCTGTGAAGTCCCCGTAGCGCCGGGTGAGGTGGGAGGCTTCGATCATCACCTGCTCTCTCTTCTGCCTGGGCGACAGGGCGCATATGGGGCTTGGGGGTCGGTTTTCAAGGGGATGGCAAAGGCCGCAGGGCTGGCGCTTCCCCCGGGACCCTGGTCTGATAGCCCGCCGAAGGAGCACGGGGAAGATGGGATCGCGTATGACGGAGTTTTCGGAAGCTAGGGCGAAGCGGATTCTGCTCATCTCCCTGGTGGTGGTGGGCATGGGCTTTACCGTGCTCTTTCCCATTCTGGCCCCCGTGGGCCGGGAGATGGGGCTGACGGAGTTCCAGATCACCGCCATCATCGGGGCCTCCTCCATCACGGTGTTTTTGGCCAGTCCGCGCTGGGGCCGGCTGAGCGACCGTCTCGGCCGCAAGGCCGTCATTCTCATTGGGCTTTTTGGCTTTGCCTTTGGCACCTTCCTCTTTAACGGGGTGATCTACCTGGGCCTGTCTGCGGCGATCACGGGGACCACGCTCTTTGCTGCGCTCGTGGCTTCGCGCATGGTCCATGCGGCGGTGATGTCCGCCACCATGCCCGCGGCGAACGCCTTCATGGCTGATATTACGAGCCCGGAAAACCGCACTAAGGGCATGGGTGCGGCGGGCGCCGCGAACAACCTGGGCTCCATGCTGGGGCCCGCGGTGGCGGCCCTGGCCGTCTTCTCCCTCCTCATGCCCCTGTGGGTGATGGCGGCCCTGGCCTTTTTGAACGGGCTTTTCATCTGGCGCTTCCTGCCCGAGCCGCCGCGGCACAACGCTCCGCGCCTCGGCGCCAAGATGCGCTATCGCGATCCGCGCATTTTCCCCTTCATCATCGTGGGCGTGACCATGTTTTCTGGCATGGCCCTGGTGCAGCAAACCATGGGCTTTCGCTTTCAGGATGCGCTGAGCCTGTCGGCCACGGAGACCGCCCAGGCCGTGGGCCTTGGCATGATGCTCTCCGCTGCGGCCTCCCTCCTGGCCCAGGGGGTGGTGGTGCAGCGCCTGTCGCTGGCGCCGTTTACCTTGCTCCGCGTGGCCATGCCCCTGCTGTTTCTGGCCTTTGCCACCATGGCCCTCACGGAATCGCGATGGGTGCTCACCGCCGCCATGATGGTGCAGGGCTTTGGTATGGGCCTTGCGGGGCCGGGCTTTATGGCCGGGGCGTCCCTCGCCGTGACCGCGGAGGAGCAGGGTGCGGTGGCGGGGGTGGCGGGGTCCTGCGGCCCCCTAGGCTTCGCCATTGGCCCCATGCTTGGGGGGGCGCTGTACCAGCTTCAGCCGACCCTGCCCTACGCCGTAGCGGCCGGGGTTTACGTGGTGCTGTTTCTGTCCATGGGCTGGCTGGGCCGCCGCCTGGAGAAGGGCGCTCGGGGCGCGGAGCCCCGAGCGTAAGCGTGGCCTAGCGGCGTACGCGGAAGGCGGGGGGCAGGGCGTCGAAGAGCGCCTTGGCCTCTCCGAGGAGCCCCTGCGCAGCCCGGGGCGTGGCGCCCAGTTCGAGGAAGGGCCGAGTTTCCGGGGTCCACTGGGGCCACTGCGGGGCCCCTTCGTGGTTCGGATTCCCGGTCTTCGCGAAGGCCACCCAATACCCGCTCATCATCTTGCTGAGGGCGTAGTCCGCTTCCGTGGCATCGGGGTTTAGGGCGACGTTGTCGAAGGCGTAGCGAATCTCCCCGGCGTGATAGGCCCGAAGCTGGGCGGCGTAGGGACCGCTCGGATGATGGGTGAAGTAATAGAGGTAGGCAGGCTGCTCCGCTGCGGCCGCCGCGTCCCCCCAGCTCACCATCTCCCAGCCGAAGCGCTGATCCCGGAACGCATCGAGCCAGGCCCGTTCCGGGTCCCCGGCGTAGTGCGCCAGGAGTCGGGGCGCGTGGGGACCAAAGCGGCGCTCGAAGCCCTCGCTCAGGGCCTCCCGGGTTTTGGGACGCTGGCTCGGCGCCGTGAGGGAAGTGCCTTCGTCCTTGTTGAAGCCTAGGAGCACGGGCACCTTCGCCATCTCCCCCGCCCGGTACAGATCCCCGGGCTGGGCGGGCATCACGACCCCATCCACGACTGTGGTGAGGGGCAGGCCCAGGCTTTCCGCTGCGCGTTGAACTTCTCCGGCGGGGAGCGCCCGCAGGGCCTCGGCGCTCTGCGCCCCGAGCCGGCCTCCGAGTTCCATGCCCCAGTCCTCAGCGCTGCGGAGCCCATGCACCTCATCGCGGAGGGCCTGGGTGGGGGAGAAGCCGCCGCCGGACTGGGCGATGGCGCGATGGAACAGTCCCCGGGCGCTCGGCATGGCGAGCAGGGCATGAACGCTGCGGGCTCCCGCCGATTCCCCGAAAATCGTTACCTGCGACGGATCCCCGCCGTAGGCGCCAATGTGATCGCGTACCCAGCGCAGGGCCTGGGCTTGATCTAAAAAGCCGTAGTTTCCGGAAACGCCCTCGGGGTCCGTGGCGGAAAGCGCCGGATGGGCGAGGAACCCCATGACGCCGAGGCGATAGTTGATCGTGACCACCACCACCCCTTGCCGGGCGAGGGCGGCGCCATCGTAGGCGTCCGTGGCCCCGGTCCCCCGGGTGAGGCCGCCGCCGTGAATCCATACCATCACCGGCGCTTTGCCCTTGGGGTTGGCGGTCCAGACGTTCAGGTAGAGGCAATCCTCCGAGGTGGGCCGGTGCGGCCGAGCGAAGACGCTGGCTGCGGGGTAGGGCGCTTGCGTGCACTGGGGCGAGAAGTCCCGTCCGTCCCGCGTGCCCGCCCAGGCCGGCGCCGGCTCCGGGGCCGCCCAGCGCCGGGGCCCGGTGGGGGGCAGGGCGTAGGGAATGGCCTTAAAGACGGCGATGCCGTCATCCCCCTGGGTGCCGAGGATCGGCCCCTGGGGCGTGGTCAGGGTGATCGGCGCAGCGCCCGCGGCGGCGGCCAGGGTCGCTAGCAACAAAAGTAGGGTGCGGCGAATCATGCGTTGGGCTCCGTGGTGAGGGTCATGCCTTCGAGGGTTCCGGCCTCGCGCCAGCGGGCCAAGAGCTCGTTGAAGGCGTTAATCCCGGGGGCATAGGGGGAGTTCTGCATGGAAACGCCCTTGCCCACCTGCCCTTCTCGGTTGTAGTAGCCCGGGGTGCAGGCTTCGAGGAACTCCGCATTGCCACCCCCGGCAAGGCGCACAATCTCCTCCACCCAGGCCTTCTCCGCCTCCGCGTCCACCTCGATGGTGGTGGCGCCGCGCTTTTGCACCTCGTCGATGATGTAGCTCACGTGCACGGCCTGATCGTCGAACATGGCGGTCATGTTCGGGGAGAGGCCGTTTTGATTGATGCCAATGGTGAACCAGTTGGGGAAGCCATGGCTGGACAGCCCGTGAAGGGTGCGGAAGCCCTCGCCCCAGTGGTCATAAAGGCTTTGGCCGTTCCGTCCCCGGGTATCGAAGTCCACACGGCGATGGGCCGAGGTGGTGATCTCAAAGCCCGTCGCAAAGATCAGGCAATCGAGCTCGATTTCCTCGCCGTTGGCCAGCACCCCCTTCTCCGTGACGCCGTCCACGCCCTTGCTTGCCGATACGTCGATCAGGTGCACGTTGTCCCGGTTGAAGGTCGCCAGGAAGTCGTCGTTGAAGGTGGGGCGCTTGCAGAACTGGCGATACCAGGGCTTGAGCGCTTCCGCGGCGTCGGCCTTGCTAACTTCCGCATCGACCCGGGCCCGGATCTCGTTCATCTTTTGGAAGTCAGCGATTTCGCTACGCAGGGAAATCTCTTCCATATCGAGGTTGCCCGCATCGCTGCGCCGATTCATGAGCGAAAGCCCGATGCGCCGCGCGATGTCGGTCCAGCCATCGGCCACCAAATCCACGGTGAGGTTTTGCCCCGCGAGCACCGCGGCGAAGTTCTCCCGGCGCTCCCGCTGCCAACCCGGCTTCAGCCCTGCATACCACTCCGGATCCGTTTGGCTGTTGCCCCGCAGATCCACGGAGGAGGGGGTGCGTTGAAAGACGTAGAGGTCCTTGGCGTGCTTCCCCAGGAAGGGGATGCACTGAATGGCCGTAGCGCCGGTGCCGATAATGCCCACGCGCTTATCCGCGAGCTTATGCAGATTGCCCTGGTGATCGCCGCCGGTGTACGCGTAATCCCAGCGGGCAGTATGGAAGCTGTGGCCCTTAAAGCGGTCGATGCCGGGGATTTGCGGCAGCTTCGGCCGGTTAGCGGGGCCCGTGGCCTGGATGAGGAAGCGCGCGTCGAGCACGTCCCCTCGGTCCGTGGTGAGGCGCCAGCGCTTGCGGTCTTCCTGCCAGGCCGCATCCTTCACCCGGGTTTGGAACAGGGCCAGCTCATAGAGGCCGAAGTACTCTCCCACCCGGCGGGTGTGCTCAAAGATCTCCGGGGCGAAGGAATATTTCTCCTTCGGCATGTAGCCCGTCTCTTCCAGAAGCGGCAGGTAGCAGTAGGATTCGATATCGCACTGGGCGCCGGGGTAGCGGTTCCAGTACCAGGTGCCGCCGAAATCCCCTCCCGCTTCGATGAGCAGCACGTCCTCGACGCCCCGCTCCTTCAGCCGGGCCGCAGCCATGAGACCGCTGAAGCCGCCTCCCACCACCACCACGTTGACGTCGCGCTGGATGGGGTCCCGGGGCGTTTGCGCCGTGTAGGGATCCTCGTCGGCGTAGTGGGCGAAGTTCTCCGCGGCTTCGAGGTACTGATTCTCGCCGTCGTCCCGAAGGCGCTTGTCCCGCTCCTGCCGGTAGCGCTCCCGGAGGGCATCGGGGTCGAAGTCCAAATCGGGAAACAGGTTGTGCCAGCGCGGTGACGCGTTGCTCATGGGGTCCTCCCTCAAACCACCGGTTTTTTATGCTCTCGAGCATAGCGCCGGGGGCGAGGGAGCCCAAGAGTTAGGCGTCGGGAGCGCCTTGGCCTTCCTGGAGTACGGTGGCGAGGAGGGGATGGGGGAAGCGCCGGGTTCGGGTAACGGCGTAGAAGCTCTCGCGAAGATTGGGGAGCTGGGCCACCTCGTGCAGCAGGCCCTGGGCCAGCTCATCCTGAACCACGATGGGCGGCAGCACCGCCAGCCCCGCATCTTCCCGGGCCAAAAGGCGCAGCATGGCCATGTCGTCGGCCTCGGCGACGATGCGTGGGCGCACCCCTAGCTTAACCAGCAGGGCGTCCAGCCCACTCCGGAGAACGGAGCGTTCGCTGGGGACGATGAGGGGCTGATCCTTGAGGATGAGCTTGAGGTCAAGTGGGCGCTCACTTTCAATAGGCGTCTTTCCGATAAGGCTAATGGCCTGCTCCGCGAGGGTCTCCACAAGCCAGGGCTGGGGCCCCGCGGGGGGCGGGGGCTGGTTGGTCAACACCACGTCGAGTTCCAAGGCTTCCAGGGCCTCGAGGAGTTCATCCTGACTGCCGGAGCGCAGCTGCACCTGCCGCTCCGGATCGCCGAGGAGGGGGCGCAGGAACTGGATTTGGAAGTTCCGTGAGAGCGTGGCCAGGGCGCCCACCCGAAGGGGCTGCTGGCGCCGGGTGCTTTGGGTCAGGGTGGCCGTTAAATCTTCGGCGGTGCGGAAGATGGTCTCCGCGTGGTCGAGGGCGATGCGGCCGGCCTCCGTCAGGTGAAGTTTGCGGCCTCGCCGTTCGAAGAGCGCACTGCCGAGCCGGTCCTCGAGCTGCCGTAGCTGGGTGGAGAGGGCCGATTGGGACAGATTCAGGGCCTGGGCGGCCGCCGTTAAGGAGTCGGCGGTGGCCACGGCGTGAAACAGACGCAGGTGATGGAGGTTGAGCTTCATTTTCATAAAATAGAACGATTAATGTCTAAATATCAATTTTTAATGCGGTTAAAGCTTTGGTTCACTGCGCGCCATCAACGGACGAGGAGGTTCCATGGCGCTCAGCTGGCTTTTACTGTTCTCCGTCGGGGTGTTGGGGGGGCTCATCGCCTGGGCCTTCTTCGGCCCCGCCTTTCGCCCCTTGGGGCTTCGCCGCACGCTGCCCTGGGCTGGCGCCGGGCTCCTGGGTGTAAGCCTGCTTGAACTGACGCTCCTCGCGACCTTCGGACCCGCGCGCGGCGAGATGACGCTCCTGGGCCTGCCTTGGATCCTCGGGGTCGATGGGCTGGGCAGCGCCTTCGGCGCGCTTCTCGCCATGCTGGCCTGGGCGCTGCTGCGCTTTACCGTCGTGCATCTCGATGGCGAGCCCCGGGAAGGGCCTTTTGTGGGCGCGCTGCTTCTCGCCCTGGCGGCGGGCTGGGTCCTGGCCCACGGGCAAAGCTGGGCGCCGATCCTCGTCGCCCTTGCTGTGCAGGGTTGGGCCGTCGCCCAGCTTCTAGGACATTACGGCGAGCGGGCGGCGGCGCGGCGCCAGGCACAGCGTTTTCAGCACCTGTGGTGGCTTGGGGATGGCGCCCTTTGGGCTGCCGGGTTTCTACTCCTCCGTGCCCCGGTACTCCCCTGGGGCCTTGAGGCCGAAGCGCTCGCCGCCTTGCTGCTGGGGCTCGCAGCGATGATGAAGGCTGCGCTGCTACCCTTTCATCGCTGGCTCACGGAAGCCCTGGATGTGCCCGTCCCAGTCTCAGCCCTGTTCCATGCCGGAGTGATCAGCGCCGGGGTGCTGGTGCTGCTCCGGCACGCGCCTTTGCTCGCGCGGCATCCCGAGGTGCTGCTGCTGCTGGGGAGCGTTGGTGCGGTCAGCGTGCTGGGGGGGCTCGTGCTCATGGCCGTGCAGGGTACGGTCAAGCAATCCCTGGCCTTCTCCACGGTGAATCAAATGGGGTTGCTCATGGTGCAGCTGTCCCTACAGCTTTGGCCCCTAGCGCTCTTTCACGTTTTAAGCCACGGCCTCTATAAGGCCCATGGGTTCCTTAAGGCAGGGAGTGCGGTAGCGCCCCCGGCCGCGCCATCGAGAAGCGCTGGCAGCAGCGCTTGGGTAGGGGGCGCGCTGGCGGTCCACCTTCTTGGCTATGGCGCTCTGGTGGTTGCCATGCCCTGGCTTCACCCCGGCGCACAAGCCCTCAGCCCCGGGGCCCTTGGGCTGGGCGCCTTCCTTGCGGCGGCCCTAGGGGCGCGCTGCGGCGGCCTGCTTCGCCGGGCCCCGGGCAGGGACGATCGCCGCCTGCTTGGTGCCCTCAGCCTGCTGCTTCTTCCTCTTTTCCTGCTCACCCACGAAGTCGCCTACCACCTCTGGGGCGCGTACTTCCCCGCCTGGAGTGCGCCGAGTCCGGCCCTTCAGGGCGTGCTGGCGGTGGGGGCCGTCCTTGGGGGCCTCGTGAGTGTCGCCCTGGCCCTGGTGGACCGTTGGCACCATCGTTCCTGGGCCGAAGCGCTGCGCTGCCGCCTCGTGCAGGGCCTGCCGTCCCTCCCTCGCTTTCTGACTGAAAGGAGCGCGTCATGACGCTTACCCCGGAAACGGTGCTGGCCTGCGCGGAAGCGGCCCTTACGGCCCAGCCCCCGGCCTTTCCCCTCCACGCCACCGTGGCCGTGAATCCGGCCGTGGGCTACACCGAGCTGCCCTTCCCCGCGGCGGCGGGGCGCCTTCGGGCCCTGGCCGGCGCCCCCTTTACGGCTCCGCGGGAAACGGTGCGCCAGGCGCTACGAGAGGGGAAGCTTCTCGATGAAGACCTCAAGGCGGCGCTGGCGGAAAGCGCCTCGGCCCTGTCCCCCGCCCAGCTCAAAACGCGTCTTTGGCAGTCCTCGGCCCCTCCCGAGCCCCTGCCCACGGTGCTGGATCTTGCGGAAATCCTGTTTGAGCGGCCCTGGCGCCAAGGGATGGAGGATTGCCTGGGGCCTTTTGCCCTGAGTCTCTTCGATGGCGGGCAGGCCGCCTGGTCCATGGCCCCAGGGGCGCCGCTGGAGCAGCTGCGGGGCTGGCTCGCTCAGGATTTGGAGGCCCGACGCTACGGCGTGTCCGTGGAGGCGCTGCCGGGGAACCTTGGGGAGGCCCTCGCCTGGTGTATCGAAGACCTCGCCGTTCCCGAGGCGGCCCTTCCGGCCTACCTTGAGCGCCTGCTCTACACCCTGGGGGGCTGGGCGCAACATGCGCGCTGGTACCTTTGGGCCAAGAACGACCCGGCGCCGGGCCTGGCCCTGCTGCTCGGGAGGCTGCTTTGGGAGCGGGCGGCGTTGGCAAAGAGTACGACCCTGCAAGCCCCCTGGGAGGCGTTGCTTCCCGCTTACGAAACGGTAAGCGCGGGCGCTATTCCCCCAGGCGACGATGAAATTCTCCAGCTGGCGCTTGATCTGGCGGCCCAGCGCCGTGTGTGCGGGCAACTCTCGACCCCGACGCCTGCGATCGCCGCCCGGCGCCCGGCGCTGCAGGCCGTGTTTTGCATCGACGTGCGTTCCGAACCCCTGCGGCGCGCCCTCGAGGCCCAGGATCCGGCCATCGAAACCCTGGGCTTTGCGGGCTTCTTTGGCCTACCGGTGGCTCACGGTCCGGGAGAGGAGGCGCGCTGCCCCGTGTTGCTGAGCCCCACGGTGCGGAGCGAGCCCGGCGCGCCTCCTTCCCTCGGTGCGCGACTGGCAGGGAGCCTAGACCGCCTCAGCGCCCTGGGTGCCTCGGCCTTGGCCTACGTGGAAGCCCTGGGCTTCGCTTATGGCGCCGCACTGCTGGGGGCCGACCGCAGGGCGCCGGCGCCGCTGGGCGCCCCGCCGCGTTGGGATCAGGCCTTGCCCCTGGGGGAACGGATCACCATGGCGGCGACAATCCTTCGGGCCCTGGGGCTCGGTCCAAGCCTAGCCCCTCAGGTGCTTTTGGTAGGCCACGGGGCCGACCTCAGTAACAATGCCTTCGCCAGCGCCTACCAGTGTGGCGCCTGCGGCGGCCACGATGGGGGGGTGAGTGCGCGCCTGGCGGCGGCGCTGCTGAATGATCCCTCGGTTCGAGCCGGGCTCGCCGAAGAGGGTCTCCCGATCCCGGAAGACTCTTGTTTTCTAGCGGGGATCCACGATACGGCCAGTGCCACGCTGCGGGTCTTTCCCGAGAGCGAGGTCCAGCTTACCCCCGCTGCTCGGGCTCAGCTGGCGGCTTGGCTGGAGCGGGCCTCTGCCGAGGTTCAGAACGCGCAGGCCCAAGGCCTTCCCGGCGCCCAGGCGGCGACGCTGGGGGCCCGAGCTCGCCATTGGGCGCAGCTCCGCCCGGAATGGGGGCTCGCCGGTGCCCAGGCCTTTATTGCCGCCCCCCGCGCCGTCACCCAGGGCCTGGACCTTCAGGGGCGCTGCTTTTTACACAGCTACGACGCGGCCCTCGATCCCGAGTTCAAAACCCTGGAGCTCATCCTGACGGCGCCGGTGGTGGTAGCCAGCTGGATCAGCCTTCATTACTACGGGGTCACGGTGGCGCCGGAGGTGCTCGGCAGTGGCAATAAGCTGCTCCACAACGTGGCCGGGCGCCTTGGGGTCTTCGAGGGGGGACGCTCCTGGCTGCGCACGGGCCTACCCCTCCAGGCTGTCCACGATGGGGTGCGTAGCCGCCATACCCCGCTGCGCCTCGCGGTGTACCTAGAGGCCCCAGAGGCTGCGGTGCTTCGAATCCTTGAACGCCACCCAGCGGTGAAAGCGCTGTTTGATCATCAATGGCTTTTCCTCTACCGCCTCGAAGTAGGCGTCGTGGTGGCCCGCTATCGCAATGGCGCCTTCGAGGCCCCTGCCTCGGCGACGGAGCAGGCGGCCTAGGGCAGGCGCTGGGCAATATAAAAGCCGTAGCCCACCTGGTCGCCATAGCGTCGGTAAAGGGCCGCCTCTTCCCGTACCTCCTGAGCAAGAGCCTCCGCGTCCGCGCTCGCGCCTTGGCGCGCCAGGAAGGCCGGAAGGCTGGCTTCTAGGGGTGTGTAGAAGCCCTCTAGCCAACAGCTGGCTGGCAAGGGGAAGTAGCCCACGGGGCGAAACCCCTGCTGT
>Ga0255777_10000631_pt1 | contig 33345 bp, 52 predicted proteins | sample 101ome_15_FD_179975 | JGI IMG/M metagenome (GOLD analysis project Ga0255777, IMG submission 179975) | Coastal salt marsh microbial communities from the Groves Creek Marsh, Skidaway Island, Georgia - 101402AT metaG (version 2) | ecosystem: Environmental > Aquatic > Marine > Intertidal zone >... | reverse complement strand
GAAGGATATTTTGCAGATAAGGCTGAGAGACCTAAAGAACCGGTGGAGGAAGATTTAAGTGCCGAAATAGAAGCCGGTATGAAATTACTATCTATAAAAAAAGATATGATTATCTACCAATTAGAAAGCTTCAACGATTATCCAGACGCTGCTAGTAACAATGCTAAAAGGGCAATAAAATATAAGGAAGAGAATAATGTAAAGTGCGGTACTAAAGTAGGTTGGACACGTGCTAGACAATTAGCAAATAAAGAAAAGATAAGCCGTGACACAATAGCAAGAATGGCTTCTTTTAATAGACACAAGCAAAATAGTAAAGTGCCATACGATGAAGGATGCGGAGGTATTATGTGGGATGCTTGGGGAGGTACTACCGGTATTAATTGGGCAATAGAAAAAATGAAAACTTTCAAATGAGTAAGATACCAAGTAGAACAAGTCCCAGACACTCTAAGAGAGCTTGTCTTTGTTGGGAAACCGAAACGTATTCTAGAGATTGTTGCGATGGTTCTATACACGCTCAAGGTATTGGTATGCTTTATGGAGAGTTATTCACTACGCCTTGGAAGGGTTACTATGTAGTAGATTGCGAAAGCGGACACCACCATAATGTTCACTATCACGGTACTTTAGAGGTCGGAAAAACCTACAATATGGTAATAGAAAACGCTGATACAGGATGCCATACAGTTGTAAAAGAGCAACAACAAGAGGGCGTTCATATAGTTTCTGTAGGAGACGCATTCGATACTTGCGAAGAATGTAACGCATAAAAATGCAAAAAAAAATAAAGAGCCGTTATATTAATAAGATTACTCATAAAGAGTACAATTTACGGTATCTTCCATACGGTTATTACCTAGAAGAGAACGGAATATGTGCTTTTATTAACGTAAAAAAAAATAATAATTTATGAAACCAAGCGAAATGTTATCCAAAATAACGACGTTGCTACAAGCTAAAGTAGAGCTAGAAGAAATGAAGTTAGAAAATGGAACAATCATTGAAGCTGACAGTTTTGCATCCGGAGAGAGCGTATTTATCGTAACCGAAGATGAAAAAGTGCCTATGCCTATTGGAGAGTATACACTCGAAGATGGTAAATCACTAATAGTCGAAGAGGAAGGGGTAATCGCATCTATGGGCGAAGCTAAAGAAGAGGAAGCTGAGATGAAAGAAGATTTGTCAAACGATGAAGTCGCAACCGGTAGCAAAAAATCTGAGGAAGCTCCCGAAGAGGAAGCTAAAGAAGATGAGCCGGAAGCGGAAGAGTTATCTGAAGAGGTTGTAGAAGAGAATCTCGAAGAGGACAAAGACGAAATGACTCAAATTGTTGACGCAGTTGTACAGGCAGTAAGTCCTATGATTGAGGAAATGAAAGAAGAGTTGGGATATGTTAAGGATGAGCTAGGAAAGATGAAAGAAAAAGAAGAGGAAAAACTAGCTAAAGAGAAGGTGGAAGAGGAAGTAAAACAAGAGCTTTCTGAGACTCCCGCATCTAAACCTATCAAACACAATCCGGAAGCGAAAACCGATGTAAAAATGAGACAAATTTCGCAAAATAGAGCTCATACAACGTATGACAAAGTATTCAATAAACTTTTTAACAAATAAATTTTAGAAAATGCCAACACCTAGTATAACTACTACATATGCAGGGGAATTTGCACAGGAGTACATTTCCGCTGCCCTATTATCAGGAGCCACTATCGATAACGGTGGTATCACTGTTAAGCCTAATGTAAAATATAAAGAAGTAGTAAAGAAAGTTTCTACAAGTGGAATTATCGGAAACGCTTCTTGTGACTTTACAGATGCCGGAACGCTTACTCTTACTGAGAGAATTTTGCAACCGGAAGAGTTTCAAGTAAACTTAGAGCTTTGTAAATCAGATTTCCATTCAGATTGGGAAGCTGCTCAACAAGGATTCTCTGCATTCGACCAATTACCACCAAAATTTGCTGATTTCTTATTGGCTCACGTTGTGGCTAAAGTTGCAGAAAAAACTGAGCAAAACATTTGGAGTGGAGTAACTGCTAATGCCGGAGAGTTTAATGGAATAGCTACACTATTAGGGGCAGATGCCGCTTTGCCTGTTGCAAACGAAATTGCAGGTACTACTGTAACTGCTGCTAACGTAATTACTGAATTAGGTAAAATCGTTGACGCCATTCCTTCTACTCTTTATGGAAGTGAAGATTTATACATTTATGTATCTCAAAATATCGCAAGAGCTTATGTAAGAGCTTTAGGTGGATTCGGAGCAGCCGGACTTGGTGCAAACGGGGTTAACGCTCAAGGTACTCAATGGTGGAACAACGGCGCACTATCTTTTGATGGCGTTAAATTGTTCGTAGCTAATGGTCTTGCTGATAACGATGCTATTGCTGCTGAAAAATCTAACTTATACTTTGGAACAGGATTACTTTCTGACCAAAACGAAGTAAAAGTATTAGATATGGCTGACCTAGATGGTTCTCAAAATGCGAGAGTAATTATGAGATTTACTGCCGGAGTTCAATACGGAAATGTAGAGGACATCATAACTTATGGTATTGCTAACACAGCTAATAACCCATAATAAACAATAATCAATTAATTAACTTAGAGGGTGGGTAAGCCGAAAAGCCTACCTGCCCTTTTTTAATACCCTAAAATATGGCTTGTACATTAACAACCGGAAGAAGCTTACCCTGTAGAGATTCAGTAGGTGGATTAAAGGCGGTATATTTTGCTGATTACGACACTCTAGGTACTTTAACAGTAACTAGCGGAAACGTTGATTCGATCAGCGGTACACCTACCTTATTCCAATTTGACTTAAAAGGTAACTCTTCTTTAGAGCAAACAATAAATGCCTCAACTGAGAACGGTACAGTTTTCTATGAGCAAACCTTGAATTTAACTTTAACAAAACTTGATTTAGCTACACAAGAGGAGTTAAAATTAATTGCACACGCTAGACCACACGTATTCGTTGAAGATTACAACGGAAACTATCTTTTAGTAGGTGCGGTACACGGAGCGGAAGTAAGTGGCGGAACTATTGTAACGGGAGCTGCTATGGGAGACCTTAGCGGATTTACTCTTACATTAACTGCACAGGAAACTATCCCTGCTTATTTTGTAACCGCCACAGTAGTTACGGGAGCTGCTAGTGCAACACAAGTAGCACCATAATTAATTTTTCATTTGATTTTAAAGGGGTTGCAGAAATGTAACCCTTTTTTTATGCAAAAAAGATTTTTATTGCGTTATATTAGTATGAAAATATTAAGCACCTCATCCGGAGCGCAAACTATAAAAGTGATTCCTAGAGAATATGTAACTACGGCTACCCTTACATTAAGAGATGACCAAACAAATACGGTTACTACTTTTAGTGACATAACCTTAACAGAAGATGGAGATTACAATATTATATCTGAATCATTTTCTCTAAAAGAAGGACATTATTATGATTTAAAACTTACATCTTCGGGAGCTACTATATACAAAGACAAAGTATTTTGCACCGACCAAACTGTAGACCAATCTAGTAATGACTACTATACTATCAATAAAGACGTTTATGACACAGAAACGACATACGATAACGATTATATCATCTTATGAGCATTAAAATAGTACAATTAGGCACATACACATCGCCTAAAGTAAAAGAGGAAAAGAATAAGGATTACGTCTCATACGGGGATGATAACAATTATTTTCAATATTTAATAGACCGTTACAACGGAAGTCCTACCAATAACGCTGCTATAAACGGCATATCGCAATTAATATTTGGAGAAGGTTTAGACGCTAGTGATTCTAATAAAAATCCGGATGGCTATGCTAAGATGAAAGGTCTTTTTAGAAACGATTGTGTACAAAAGTTAGCAAGTGACCTAAAGTTAATGGGTCAATGCTCTATGCAAGTTATCTATTCTAAAGATAGGTCTCAAATCGTGCAAGTAGAACACTTCCCTGTAGAAACCCTAAGGGCGGAAAAGTGTAACGAGGATGGAGATATAGAAGCTTATTTTTATCACTCGAATTGGTCTAAAGTAAAGCCACAAGATAACCTAAAGCGTATACCTGCATTCGGTTTCAGTAATGAGGGTATCGAGATTTTATATGTAAAGCCATATAAGACCGGTTACTACTATTACTCCCCTGTAGATTATCAAGGTGGCTTACAATATTCGGAACTAGAGGAAGAGATTGCAAACTACCACTTAAATAACATAATGAATGGATTAGCTCCATCTATGTTAATTAACTTTAATAACGGCGTACCTACGGAAGAGGAACGTCAAATGATAGAGAGTAGAATAAAAGACAAGTTTAGCGGAACGTCTAATGCCGGTAGATTTATACTCTCATTTAATGATAATAACGACCAATCTGCAAGTATAGAGCCTGTACAATTATCCGATGCTCATAACCAATATCAATTCCTTTCAGATGAATCGATGAGAAAGATAATGGTAAGCCACAGGATAGTTTCCCCTATGCTATTAGGCATAAAAGACCAGACCGGTCTCGGAAACAACGCAGAAGAGCTTAAAACGGCTTCTAATTTGATGGATAATACTGTAATAAGACCGTTTCAAAATCTTTTAATTGACGCTTTCGATAAAATACTTGCGTTTAATGATATATCACTAAGGCTATACTTTAAGACTTTGCAACCTATTGAGTTTACAGAACTTGATAACGCTATGACTAAAGAGCAAGTTGAAGAGGAAACCGGACAAAAGTTATCACTATCTGAACAAGAGTTAAAAGAACCTTGTTGGGAAGGATATGAAATGATAGGTTGGAAAACAAAAGATGGAAAGAAAGTACCTAATTGTGTACCTGTAGAAGCAGCGGAAGAAATGCGTAAAAGCGTTTTAGAGGCTTTAGAGAGCGTTGGAGAGGAATTAAGCGAGGAATACGTTTTAGTTGACGAAAGACCGGCAGACCACGAGAGAGACGCTCATATAGAGGGTATAATGAACTTCGCAAACGTAATAAAGGGTACACCTAGTAAAAGTAGCGAACAAGACACATCCTTATTCAAAGTCCGGTATCAATATGCGCCGTTATCGGTAAGTGAAAACAGTAGAGACTTTTGTAAAAAGATGGTAAAAGCTCAAAAACTATATAGGGTTGAGGATTTAAATAAAGAGCTGTCTGTTAATGAAGGTTTTGGAGAGGGTGGATCTAACTCGTATAATCCATTTTTATTCAAAGGAGGAGTTAATTGTAAACACTTTTGGATGAGAAAAATCTATATGAGAAAAAATAACCGTAAAATTTCTGTAAACGAGGCAAGAAAGATGATAAATAATCTTGACCCTAGCGAGAGAAAAGATGCGAGATTCGAAGAGAATGATAAAAGAGTGGCACAAATTGCCGGAGAGAATAATAACTATTGGAGAGCATAAACTATGGCAACTGCACTATTTATAAAACGAGATGACTTAGTAAAGAATACTATCATAAACGGAAACGTTGACACAGATAAATTCATACAATTTATAAAGATTGCACAACAAATGCATATCCAAAATTATCTTGGAACGGATTTATACAATAAAATAAGTACTGACATAATAAACGATGAATTAGAGGGGGACTATTTAACCTTAGTTAACTCTTATATTCAACCTATGTTAATACACTATGCAATGGTAGACTATTTGCCTTTCGCAGCTTATGAGATAAAAAACGGTGGTTTATTTAAGCACAGAAGCGAAAACGCAGAAACGCCTAGCAAAGAAGAAATAGATTTTCTAGTACAAAGACATAGACATTTTGCAGATTTTTATACTACAAGATTTCTAGACCATATGTCTTTTAATGCTTCTAGTAAGTATACAGAGTATTATAGTAACACAAATGAGGATATGAATCCGGATAGAAATAACAACTTTGTGGGATGGGTATTATAAAGACATACGAAATAAAAAAAGCCAATCTAAGTAAGCTTATTAAATACGTGAAAAATAAAAACAAAAACAAAAAATAATACGTTATATAGGTATGGCAAACATTGAAGATTGGTACGGTAGGAATAACATCTCTTGGGGAGAGGTTTATGACGATGTATGGGCAGGAAACGTAAACGAAGCTAATAGTTGGGGTATTATATACCCATTTAATTTTGAAGGTAGTTTATTATTTGCTGACACAACTTTAGTAACCGCAGACAATACAAATATAAAAGCAGACGCAACACAATTTTAAAAAGATATGGCACAACAAACGATTAATATTGGGACTACCGCAAATGATGGAACAGGAGACCCATTAAGAACCGCCTTTGACAAAGTGAACGACAACTTTACTGAACTGTATTCAGATGATGCAGGAGATGTAGGTTCAATAATTGCAGGTACAGGAGTAGCGGTAGACCAAGCTACAGGAGATGTAACAGTAAGTTTAGCAGACGATGGAGTTTCTTATGCTAAAATGGGTAGTGAGTTTACTACTTCCGCAACTATCTCTGCGAGTGATGTAGACTTTTCTTCTGCTGCGGTATTCACTAAAACATTATCAGCCAATACTACTTTAACCTTTTCAAGTGTAGAGACGGGTATGGTAAAGGATTTAGTAATCACAGGAGACTTTACTCTAACACTTCCTGCTTCGGTTAAGACAATCACAGGAACGTATGATGGTACAGTAAGTAACCTAATTCAAATAGTATCAACTAATGGCTCAACTGAACAATGGGCTACAATTTCTCAAGAAGCGTAATTATGATAGCAATACAACACGAAGGTGCAATTAAGAAATTTACTTCCTTACCTAAAGTTTGGAAAGATGAGAACGGAGTACACTTAAATATTACAGATGGACAAGCCTTTGGCTTTTATCCTATCGTTTCTCCAAGCTACAATTCAGCTACTCAATATTTGGGAGATTTAGAATGGGATGCTGATAGTAGTACTTTTACCTATCCTGTAATTGACAAAACTTGGTCTCAAACAGTAGCCGAGTTGAAAGAAAGTAAGATTGCAAACCTAAAAAGTTTATATAACAGAAAATTAGCAGAGACAGATTGGTATATAATCAGAAGCCAAGAAGGTACTTCAGCACCTCAAGATGTGTTGGATGCAAGAGCGGCATTAAGAACTGATTGTGCAACTAAAGAAGCAGAGATTAACGCACTTACAACAAAGAAGGCGGTAGTATCTTATTATTTACCAAACCTTGACTAATGATTAATAAAAGACTTATAAATACAGGAGCGGAGGCTGCACCTGCAGCATTTGACCCTTTACAAAACTTTGAAACTGTAACCTATACAGGAAACGGTGGTACACAAAAGATAACAGGGTATATAAGAAAGGGTGCTGCTTTTGATGGGAGTAGTAGTTATATAGAAACTCCAAGTTTAATACCCGTTAATGACTATTCTTTTTCTTGCTGGGTTTATTTTGATAGTTTGGCAGCAGCATCAAATTATAGAGTAATTTATGAGGCTTATAAAAATACTTGGTGGTATTTAGCTATATTTGATGGCGGAAAGATTGCTACTTATAATGGAACAAGCACTTTTAATACTACATCTAATGTAATATCAGCAGGGCAATGGTATCATATAGTATATACTTCAAGTAGTACAAGTGGTAAAAATATTTATTTAAATGGAAATTCAACTCCCGTAGCAACGAATGGAGATACTACAGGAAATTCTAATCCATCAGGTTCTTGGGAAGGTTTTGGAAAATATCATACTACAGGAGTTGGCTCGATGCACGGTAAAATAGACCAAGTAAGAATCTTTGACAAAGCATTATCCCCTTCAGAAGTAACTACTCTATATGGAGAAACCTACGCAAGTAGTACTAAATCAACTACGGATATATTTGGGGATGGACACGGTATTGCTTTATATGAGTTAGATGAGGATGCTAATGATACAGGGGGAGTAAATGGTAATTTTGGTGGAGCGGCTGTGTTTAATGGAACTAATAGTTATATAACAGGCTCTCCAAACATAGGATTTGGTCAATCTATTTCTATGTGGTTTGATGTGGATTCAAGTATATCCGCCACCCAAGGAAAATTATGGAGTCAGTCAATAGGCGGAAGCACTACTTGGGCAGGTGCAGGGCTATATTGGGATGGTTCAGACTTTTATTTTAGTATGCAAGTTCGTAATGGAGCATATTTATACCAAACCGCGGGAATAGTTACAGTAAATTCAGGGTGGAATCATATTGTATTTACATTTGATAGTAATGCAGGATATAGTGCTTGGTTGAATAATTCAGAATTAACAATGACAACCAACTTATCTAGTGGAACTGTATCATCTTTTCCTGCTCCGAGCGGAACAACAACTATTGGTAGACAATGGGGGAATGGTGATGACTACTATTTTAAAGGTAAAATTGACGATGTAAGAATATATCCTGATAAATTGACTTCCCAAGAAGTAGGATATTTATATAATAATACTACCGCATCTATTCCAACAGATTATGTAGCATATTACAAATTAGATGGAGATGCAACAGACGAAACTACAAACTACGATGGTGCTGCAACTAATGTATCTTTTGGATTTGACGGAACACCTACCAACGTAAACTTTTTAGGTATGGCATTCCAACCTGATTTAGTTTGGATAAAAAAGAGAAGTGGAGGTTCTACAAGAAATCATCACGCTTTTGATTCAGTAAGAGGTGCAGGAAATAGATTAAGAATAAATCACGATTATGCAGAGAGTTATGCAACTGATGAATTAACTTCTTTTGATTCTAATGGGTTTACTGTTAGTAGTAGTGATGCGACTAATGGAAGTGGTTCATCTCAACAATATGTCGCTTGGTGTTGGAAAGCAGGAGGTTCAGCAGGTACATATAATATTGATGGAACAGGACACGCAACTTTAGGTGCTGCGGGATTGTCAATAACAGGTAATGGGGGAAACAGTCCAACTTTTACAGGATGTTCTATAAATACAGCATCAGGGTTTGGTATATATGAAATAGACCCAAATCATACAGCATCTAACCATAGAACAGATTTTACTCACGGACTAAACTCAACACCTGAACTTGTAATTACAAAAATACTTGATGCAACAAGTAATTGGCACACATTTACTAATATAATTGACGGTTCAACAGACAGGGGAAAACTTAATACTACAGATGCGTTTGTAGATGATACTTTAAATGGTGTTAGTGTTGCAACTTCTACTGAAATAAGAATTGAAGATGCTTTTACAGGCAATTTGGATAGATTTTTATTTTACGCATTCCATTCAGTAGATGGTTATCAGAAGGTGGGGAGTTATACGGGAACGGGAAGTGCTGGTAATACAGTTACGACAGGATTTCAGCCAAGATGGCTAATGATTAAAGAATCTTCAAATACAGGAAATTGGAGAATAGTAGATGCAGCGAGAAACACTTCTGACCCAAGAAATTCAGGATTATGGGCGAATTTAAACAATTCAGAAAGTGATTCAACCTCAAATACTTTAGATTTTGAAACAAATGGATTTACCTTACAAGGAAGTGGAAGCGATGTTAATACATTAAACGAAACTTACATCTATTTAGCAATAGCATAAACAATGGAACAATTGAAGATATACGGATTCAACGCAATAGCATTAGCAATATCAATAACGGAGATTAATCCCTATCTTCAGACGATTTCCCTTGTCTTGGCAATAGGATATACAGTAATTCAAATAACAAAGAAACTAAATGGCAAAAATTGATATAGACGGAGACGGAAAAGCTGACGTTTCAATCAGCGTTACACAGATTATTACGATAGCTGCTATGTTTGCTTCTATTGTAGGTTCTTATTATACTTTAAGTGCCAAGATAGAAACTAATGCTTCTGACGTAGCTAAATTAAAATATAACGAAAAGGAATACACTTGGAAAAACCAAAGACAACTCGAAGCGGAAGTAAGAGAGATTACTTTAGAGATGCGAGACTTTATGAAAGACCTTGAGTATTTACAAAGAGATAAAAGAAAATAATGGACACAATAAAATTATACGCAAACAAAGTGATATCTTGGACAAAGAATTGGTATATCACTAATTGGAATGGAGGCATATTTAACAGAGGTAAAACTATTTTTGTAAGTGTTTTGGTTTTGTTGTTTGTTATAAAGATTTTATATGGAATATTTTAATATATCTGAATTCGATTCACCGGACTTACCAGGCTCGGGAGAGATTATGGATGAGACGTTTCTAGATATGCTAGATGAAGCTCGTGACATAGCCGGTATTCCTTTTAAAATCACAAGTGGGGTAAGAAGTAAGGCTCATAATGAAAAGGTAGGAGGGGTAAGCAATAGCTCTCATTTAAGAGGTTACGCTTGTGATATAGCTTGTTCCTCTTCATCGGATAAGTACACAATATTAAATTCTCTTTTAGAAGTTGGATTTAATAGAATAGGAATAGCAAAAGGGTTTATTCACGTAGATAATGACCCCGATAAGTCTCCATTTGTTATTTGGACATATTAGTGGAAGAAAAGAAAAAGATAAAAGACACCGCAGTAGGTAAATTCCTGCTAGAAAAGATTCCCGATGTAGTAGGAGCTATTGCCGATAATACCGCCATAGGTAGTGTATTACAAGCTATTATCGGAGGTTCGGAAATGAGCGATGCCGATAAGGAAATAGCACTTAGAAAACTTGACATAGAGAGAGCAGAAATAGATGGAACCACTAGAAGATGGGTGGCAGATGCTCGTAGCGGTTCGTGGTTAGCTTCAAATGTAAGACCGTTAGTATTGATATTCCTTACAATATGCTATGTAATAGGATGGTATCTTAATTACTCTCTAGATTCAATAACCGGATTGCTATCTATTGTGATAGGTGGCTATTTTGGAAGTAGAGGAGTAGAGAAAGTATTCGGCAATAAACTACACCGATAAGGCTATTTAGAGCCGTTTTAAGCAACTTTATTCATTTTTTAGTATATTCGTATAGGTCTATCATTTAAATAGGCTTAAAAACCCCTTATATATATATAGATATAATGTATATATATAAATATAATAAATATATAATATAATATATATATAGCTATGATAACAGATGAGAGAATAAGAAAGATTCAAAGTTACAAGACTTGGTCTGTAAAAAAGAAGGTAGATGCTTTATTGGAAGAAGATGCAAATATGTATACCAATCTAGGATTAGACTCTACTATTACTCAAAAGAAAAAGGTAAAAGCTATGAGCAGAAAAATATATAGAGCTATTGCCTCTATAAGTCCAATAGATGGACACATTTTAGAGTCTCATATGAATGAGAAAGATATGACTAATGGCTAAACGCTCCCTATCTAGGAAAAGTGTAGTAAAAAAGCTTGACACAATCTTTAGCCAATATATAAGATTGCGAAAAGCTAAGAACGGTATTGCCGAATGCTATACTTGTGGAGTAAGAGACCATTGGAAAAATTTACAATGCGGACACTTTATGTCTCGTAAACACTATTCGACTAGATGGGATGAGCTTAATTGTCAAGTCCAATGTTATAAATGCAATATTCACGGTTACGGGGAGCAATTTAGATTCGGTCAAAGATTGAACAAAGAATACGGAAACCAAACTGCAGATATTCTAGAAAGTAAATGCAGAAACATAGAAAAGTTTTCTAATGGAGATTTACTTGAAAAGGTAGAATATTATAAAAGTATTGTAGAACCTTTGCTAAATAAAAAATAAAGCATATATTTGACTATTCAATAGTTTCTTTTGTACTTGTTACATTAGTTTGCATCGTTAAAGGGGGAGTCCTAGTCAGCTCCCTCTTTTTTTTTATAATATTTTTTTATATCTTAGCGTAAACTTTTAAACTTTATATATGAAAGGAACTATTGTTATCGTAGAAAAAGTCGGGGGGTTTCAAGACCTAGTTACTAACGAGGTAACTTTTAAGCACGGCGAGAAAATCAAATTTTTCACAAAAAAGACTGCTAAGAATCCAGAAGGCGATTTCGAGGTGGTTTTAGGTATTGACAAGTCTGATTTAAACGGACATACTTTCGAGTATGAGCTTAGTGACAAAGGAAACGGAAAGATAAAAAAAGCTCCGGAAGACTATGCTAAGAAACCTTATGGAGGCGGTAATAACTTTACTGCTAGAAATAATTCCACAAATGATAGTATTATGCTACAAGTTTGTTATAAAGCGAACAAAGAAGCGTACGCAAAAGATAATGCCGATTTAGTGTGGAAGTACACCGAAGAAGATTTTGACAAAATGCGTAGTATATTAGCTAAATTAAATAATTAAATTACAAAAAATGGAATACGAATACAAAAGCGAGTTTGTTGACCCTATTTATGCTAAAAACCCTAGTCCGAAATTTAAGAGTGGGGTTGCTAACTTAGATGCGAAGAGAGAAGATTTAATTGCCTACTTGCAAGGGTTAACCGGAGAGTATGTTAATTTTCAAATTGTACGCTCTAAAGATAAGAAGGATGACTATGGTCTACCTAAATTGTCTTTGACTAGAACTTGGCGAGAAGAGAAGAGAGAGGTTAGTGCTTTCGAGCATATGCCCGACAGAGAAGAGGCGAATGACTCGCCTTTCTAGAATAAAGGGGGATTTAATTATCCCCTTTTTTTTATATCTTTACTAAAATATTAAACGATGCTTATTGAATTTAACGACCAACTTGACTATCTAAATAAGATCCGGAATGGCGAAATAAAGACTGCCTCTAGATTAGGAATAAAAGGACTCGATGAGTACCTAAGATTTAAACCCTCAAATTTTAATATAATACTTGGACACGCTAACGTTGGAAAAACATCTATTGCTTTGTACTTAATGTTATTGTATACTATCCTACACGGTAAAAAATGGCTCGTATATTCTAGCGAGAATGAACCGCACTCCCTTATTAGAAAGCTTATAGAATTTATCGAGCAACTACCGATTGAAAAGGTAAGCGATGCCGGATTTAAAAGGAGCTCTGAGTATATTAATTCTCATTTTAAATTTGTTAACACAAACGAGATGTATACCTATAAGGAATTATTGACCTTATCTAAGCACGTAAAAAACGCTTGGCACTACGATGGTCTATTTATTGACCCTTATAATTCTTTGAAAAAAGATTTCGAATTGCTTAAATCCGTAGGTGGTCACGAGTACGACTATCACGCTTGTACTGAGATTCGTATCTTTTGTAAGGAAAATAATGTATCTATTTGGCTAAATACTCACGCTAATACGAGTGCGTTACGAACCTTACATAGATTCGAAGATGAGTTTGCCGGTTATCCCGTTCCGCCTTTGGCTAGTGACGTAGAAGGAGGCGGTAAATTCGTAAACCGTGCCGATGACTTTTGGGTTGTACACCGATATACCCAACACCCTAGTGAATATATGTATACACACTTACATATTCGTAAAGTGAAAGAGATTGAGACCGGTGGTAGACCTACTCCCTCAGACGCTCCTATTAAGCTTAAAAGTGTTCCTAATAACGTAGGCTTTACTCTAGATGATTTAAATCTCTTAGACGCCGTTAAAACGCCCGAGAACCTGCCCTTTTAGCATTTTAAAATAAAATGTTTACCTTAGTGAAAAAAAGGAATGGGATTTGACATACAATTAATACCAATATACGGTCTTTCACTAGGGGTTTTATATTATAGTCCTCGCATTGACCCTCAAATAGAAGAGGTTACAGATGAAGAGATGTATCATCAAATAACATTTTGTTTCTTAATATTTGGTATACACTTAACATTTTGGAGCCTGTACTAGAAATAATAGCAAAAGAGCATAAAAGGTGGATTAAGATGCTTAGGTCTATGGGTTGTAACTCCTCTTTAGCAGAAGACCTTGTACAAGAGATGTACATAAAAATAGACCAATACTTAAAAACCCACCGTAAAAATATAATGTACAACGATGAGGTCAATTACTTTTTTGTATATGTAACTCTTAGGAATTTGTATATGGATTACATTAGACAAAAGAATAAAGTCAACGTTATATCACTAGATGATATGTCATACTTTAACGAGGTACGACAAAATCAATTTGAGGAGTATAGTGAGAAGCATAAAACAAATGAATATAATAAACACTTGTCTATACAAGAATGGTATCAAGATGAGCTTTATTTAGAGTTACTTGAGAAGGAAAATATATCAGAAGCTGAATATACTAAAGAGGAGCTTGGAAAATATTATATGCGTAGAATATTCAAAGAAGTGTTTTTAGACAACGTAAATGTTAGTGAGTTATCTAGGTCAACGAATATTACTTATTGGAGCTTGAGAAACACTATCAAAATAATAAAAAAAGAAATTAAAAAGTACTATGAAACTAGGAGACACTCTAGAGAAGATATTTAAAAAAACCGGAATTAAATGGCTAGTCAATAAAATTGTAGTAGATTGGTTGGGATATGCTAGTTGCGGTTGCGAGAAAAGAAAAGATTTGTTGAACAAAATAGAAATAGATTTATGGAAATAAATATTGAAGACAAGGTTTGGTTTAAAAACTTTAAAGAGAACTATAAAAATGAGCTACATAAAACAGATTTAAAAGTGATAGCTAGTTTACATTCTAGATATTTTGGACACTCTTACTTTATACCTTGTGGATGCAACGGTAAATCCAAAGAACAAATTAAAAAATGGGTTCAAGAATTGGATTCGCTTTTCTTCGGGGATGCAAATTAAGGATGTACATAAATGGGAAAAAGCAGTTATTGCTATATACAACTTTGATGGCTGGGATTTAGAGTGGTGTGGTGGTGGCTTCGAACATTACGATGCCGTAGGTAGAACTCCAAAAGGGTATGAGTGTGTAATAGAGATGAAGTTTAGACAAACCTATTACCCAACTAAAATGCTAGAAGTAGATAAATACAACCGGTTAATGGATATGCCTCACGATATGGTCAAACTATATTTTGTAAATGACCCTAAAGCAAACTATCTATTTTATCTCAACGAAATAGAGATGCCCGAACCGGTAGAAATGTATTGTCCCGACACTACAATGTGGACTAAATCTCGAAAGATGAAACAAGTTTACTTACTAGATGAAAGTCAAGCAATTATAAAAAACTTAAACTCAGACAAAATATTTAATTAAAATTTTTTGTTGATAACATTTAGTTTCGTATATTCGTAGATATGGAATATGCAAACTATAAGAACGTTGCTCTCGTAAAATACGATATGTATACCGATAACTTCAATAAGGTATATAATCTTATTAAAAAGAAATACGATGAGAAACCTACTCCGAAGCTTTCCGAATTATTACACGCTATGCATCAAATAGCCGTTTATGTTAATAGTATAGAGATTGACCTAAACGCTAGTGATAAATTGCTTAGTGATATGCGTTTGGATAAAAATCGAGCTATCGAACGTGCTAGAAAAGCTGAGGTTAAAATCGAAGAGTTAGAACTAAAAACAAAAATTAAATTATGACTAGATGTGATTGGACTATTGAGTTTAAGCGTTATGCCCAAAAGCAAGGGTATGGCGAAGATGTAAAGATTGTAGAGGTCGAACGTTACCACGTGACCGTACCTACCGCTGAGGGTAGAAAAGAATGCGCCGTTGATACCTTAGATGAGGCGTGTGATATTGTAAAGATGTTTATAGAAGGCTTTAAAGATGTAAAGAAAAAAAAGAAAGCCTATGACAACTATTGTTTAAATAATAAATGGACTAGATATGGTACTTGATAGATACAAACAAAACTTGCGAATAGAAGGCAATAAAGTAATTTCTTATTATACTCACGTTGCTACGATAGATGGCGGTCAATTAATACAATTAGGTTATTGGTCGCAAACGACTCAAAAGCACATTAATTATGTAGCTAAAGAGATGGGATTAGGATTAATAAAAATATCGTAAAATGGGAATGCCTATAAAAGACGAAATGATAGACTTGTATAACAAAATGTCAAATGAAGACAAGATGTTTATGATAGAGTTAATGGCTAAAGATATATCTGTACCGGTTTATGTAGAACACGAAAGAGGAGAATATTGTTATGTTAATAGTCTTGATGAACAGGTGCCGGTATATTTAAATGGCACTTCTTTGCAATTAAAATTAGATGAATCAATAAAAATAGATAAATGGAAATAGTAAGTAATTGTTGTAGTGCGCCCCTATTGCCTATCGAGACTGACATATGCTCCTATTGTTACGAGCATTGCGACCCAATTAATATAGGAGAAGATGACAACGGTAATATTGTAAAAGTTAAAATATGATATTACTTGTTGATGCAGACTCGATGATATTCGCTAGTTGCTATCGAACAAATAGGCAACCGGATGAAGACCCGTTTTATCAAGATATAGAAGAGGCTAAAGCTAAGTTTGACCAAACCTATCTCAAGATATTAAACGAGATTGAAGAGAAGTATAGAGTTGACGATGTGCTTACTTTTAATGGTAGTACGGGAAACTTTAGAAAACACTTGACTAGAAAATATAAAGCCAATAGAACTAATCAACCTAAACCGCCTTTGCTAGGACAATTACATTATTATGTAACCGAAGCCTACGATGGTATAAACGGAAGTGGAGTAGAGACAGATGACCTAGTTGCTACATATTGGTATAAAATAACCAAAGATGCCGGTAGGGATTCAGCTATGATAGTATCGATTGATAAGGACTATATGCAATTCCCTGCCTTAATATACAATTACGGGTTTAAGCATCGATGTGTTTACGATGTAAGTGAAGAGGAGGCTAGGTATAATTTCTATGAACAAATGATAGCCGGAGACTCTGCCGACAATGTAAACTATTTTCTAGGTAAGGGAAAGGCGTTTGCTCGTAAATACTATGAGGGTTGCGAAACTGATTACCAATATAGAAAAAGACTTTTTAAACTATTCAAAGAAAAATATAAATCAAAAGCTAGAGAGAAATACATAGAGTGTTATAGCTTACTCAAACTAAAAATTTTATGACAAAAACACAAATACTAAAAGCGGTCTCAGATAAAACCGGATTAAATTTAAAAAACTCTACAAGGAAGAGGGAATATGCAGAGGCTAGATACATATATTTTTATTTATGTAGAGAGTACGCCACAGATGGCAAAAGCTTGGAAAAGATAGGCTCTACTGTTAAAAAAGACCATTCGACTGTGTTACACGGTCTAAGATATTGTAAAGACCAATTAGATGTCTCAAAGGAATTTAAATACTTGTATCGAGATATTGAGCAAGTTGTATTAAAAAAAGTTAAAACAATTTCTAGATTCCCTAAAAGTGATAAGGCAGTTGAAAGAATTATGTATCTTGAAGACCAAACAAAGTTGATTTTGGATTTGCAAAAAGACTACAAAAGAGAAATAAAAAGATTGCAAAATAGAATAGACGCTTTAAAATACGGAGGTAGATAATGGAAAAAACAAAAGTAATAGATTTACTTGAGGGTGCGGATTATAGATTTGCCAAAAGTGCTAAAAGTAGAAACCCACATTGGTATACGCTAAAAGATACTTGGAATGAAAAAAAAGATTTTGAGGATGTAGTAATGTTTATTAGGGAGAATGGTAAGGAGGAGCGTTTTTGGAATATAAAATACATATGCTATCACTACAAAGGTTGGAAGTGGTGGACTATGGGAGCAGACATATCGGAAACAATATTAATTAATAAAACTTTTGTGAGTGAGCAATACAATAAAATAGCGTACATATACGATGACTTATTCAAGGATGAAAAATATCTAGAAGAGAATAAAAAAATTCAAGAGATGTTAATTCCTCATTTGTACAATGTCGACATATTAGATATTGGAAGTGGTACAGGTTTGTTGCTAGATATGTTTTCTTTAAATCCGGAAAACTATATTGGTATTGACCCTAGCTACGGTATGATAAAAAGGTCAAGAGAAAAATATCCGCACCATAAATTTAAAGTAGACAAGCTTGAGACTTTCAACGGGAATGTAGGCATAGCGGTATCTTTATATGGTTGTATGAATTATGTGTTGCCCGATTACCTTAGTAGAGTTTATGACATATCATCAAAACACTTCTTAATGTTTTATAAAAAGAATTACAAACCTATTACATATGAAATAGCTAATGTAGAATTTTATCATAATCAATACACTAAGAAAGATTTGCAAAACATATATAAAAAGTCTCAAATCAAAATATGGAACAATTACTACATAGTCTCTAATTTATGAAATATTTGATACAAAATGTTCCCGAGAGGGATATATCATTGTTGTTAAGTCAATTAAATAATGTAAGTGTGTATGTCGACACAAATAAAAAACCTCTTGAATCTTTCATACAAACTTTAAAGCTTGCTGAAAACAATAGTGCTTTATATATGGAAGATGATATTATATTGTCAAAAGATTTTATCAATGATACAAATGCTTTCATAAACCATAATAGTGATAGTGTAATTAATTTTTGGACACTTAAGAAAAGTGTAAAGCAAACGACCCTAATGTCACCATCTAGCTTTATGTCCAATCTATGTGTATATTTTCCAAACTATCATATTGAAGGATTAATAGACTTTTACAACAAAGGATGGAATAGAATCGAGGAGCATCCAACGGGTATGGATTTAATGGTAAGGGATTATTTGGTAAGCACTAAAACAAAGTATTGGCTATACCAACCTAGTTTAGTACAACACAAAAAGATTGTTTCTGCAATAAATCCTAGACGTTCTAAATATAGACAATCAATAACATTCAAAGATGAAAATATATAAAAAGACCAACGTATATGAGGAAGCCTTAAAAAGAGTCCGTTATTTATACGATGAATTCGATGAGGTACTAGTAGGCTACTCGGGTGGAAAAGATTCGACAGTAACGCTTAGAATAGCTATTGAGGTGGCTAGAGAGAAGGGTAGGCTACCGGTTAAGGCAATCTTTATAGACCAAGAAGCGGAATGGGGAGCGGTAATCGACCATATGAGAGAGATAAACGATGACCCCGATGTAGATTTAAGATGGTATCAAATACCTTTTAAGATATACAATGCAACGTCTAATTTCAAACAATGGATAACGGCTTGGGAAGATGGCGTTGAAACAATGAGACCTAGAGAACCGTATTCAATAAAAGAAAATAAATACAATACAGAAAGCTTTTATGACTTATTTAATAAGATTATTGAGGTGGATTTTCCTCAAAGAACCGCCCTACTCGGAGGAGTGAGGTCAGAAGAGAGTCCTAGACGACACGTAGCTATGACACAAGATGCTACTTACAAATATATAACTTGGGGTAAGAAACTAAACGAGAAAAAAAATCAATATACATTTTATCCCATTTATGATTGGAGCTACACAGACATATGGAAAGCTATTCACGATAATAAGTGGACATATACAAAAGTGTACGATTACCAATATATGTATGGCGTACCTACAAGAAGTATGAGAGTCTCTAATCTACATCACGAAACGGCAATACAAACTCTATTCTATTTACAAGAAATTGAGAGAGACACTTGGACTGCACTTACCAAAAGAATGAGCGGAATAGATACTGCCGGAAAACTAAGCAAAGATGATTACTTTGTAAAGGAGCTTCCATTTATGTTTAGGTCTTGGGAGGAGTATAGAGACTTTCTAACAGAGAAACTTGTAAAGAATGAGAAGTTGAAACAAAAGTTTACAAAGAAGTGGGAGGTCTACGATAAACGATATGAGAAGATGCTTTTGAGAGATAACCTAATCAAGGCTGAAATCCAAACCATATTGGCTAACGACATCGATTTAAATAAATTGCGTAACTTTACAGAGACACCCGAGATGGAGGACTTTAGAAGATGGGCAAGGGGGGATGAAGTAAAATACACAAGAATAAAAAACAGATACATACCGGAATGACATTTGAAGAACAATTCATAAAAGAATATAATGAAGCTGAAGACAAGATTGAATTTCTAGAACAAGTTCAACAATTCCTTCACGACATATCCCCATTAAACTCTCAACCTATAAACAGAGTAAAGTGGGTAGATATAGATAAGGTACAAGCAAATGATTACAACCCTAATAGTGTGGCTAAAACCGAAATGAAGCTACTCTATACATCTATATCACACGATGGGTATACACAACCCGTTGTAACAGTTTATGACAAAAAGAAGGATAAATACGTTATAGTAGATGGATTCCATAGGTATTTTACTTGTAAAAGCTATAAGGACATCCTAGAAAGAAACCACGGTAAGTTGCCGATAGTAGTAATAGAGAAAGACATAAACGACCGTATGGCTTCTACAATTAGACACAATAGAGCTAGAGGTAAGCACTCTATAAGTGGGATGAGTAATATTGTATTCGAGATGCTCGACAACGGATGGCAAGACGCAGAGATATTAGAAGAGCTAGGAATGGAGTCCGAAGAGTTGATAAGATTGAAACACATCACAGGATTTAGTAAGCTCTTTGAAGATACGGAATACAAAAAAGCTTGGGAAGTAAAAAAGCAATTACAATTAAAAAAGAAATACAAAGATGAAAATCCAAAAGAAGAAATTATCTGAGATAAAACCATATTGGAGAAACGCTCGGAAAAATGAGCGAACCGTTGAGGCTCTAAAAAAATCTATTAGCAAATACGGATTTAACCAACCGCTTGTCTTAGATAACAAAAATGTTATAATAACCGGACACGCTCGATATAAAGCACTAATGCAATTAGGTTACGATGAAGTAGAGTGTGTAGTGGTAGAGTTGTCTGAACAAAAAGCTAAAGAATATAGAATAGCTGATAATAAAACTCACGAGCTTACTATATGGGATAACGATGATTTAATGATTGAGCTAAGAGAGATAGGTAACAATGTAGATATGCAAGACTACTTTCAAAACATTAATCTAGAAGCTTGGCTAGATGATAGTGTGGGATTCAATCTCGACAATACTACTCAAGAAGAGTTTGAGAAGCAACAACACCAAATGGATAACAAATACAAAGATGAGGTAAGACAAGAGAAGGTAAACGTAACTTGCCCACATTGTTATGAGGAGTTTGAACTAGACCAAAAAGACATATAATGAGTGACATTAGTGACAATATAAAAAAGGGTATGGAAAAGAAAGACGCAATGATAGAGGCATTAGAAAATTCTTTAGGCATTGTATCGGTAGCTTGTAGAAAAGTAGGCATCTCTAGGCAAACCCATTACCGTTGGTGTCAAGAGGATGAGGACTATGATAGAGCTTCAAAAGAGATTATAGAGGCTACAATCGACTTTGTAGAGTCTAAGCTATTCGAGAACATACAAGACAAAAAAGAGGCATCAATAATGTTCTATTTAAAATCTAAAGCTAAACACAGAGGGTATGTTGAAAGACAAGAGGTTGATATGGGGAACAATAATCACTTCCGAGTCGAAATCATAGATGAAGGATCTGAAGAGTAATGTTGTATTTAGGCATCTTGAACAGTCTAAAAAACGTATTGTAATAGAGCAAGGTGGAACTCGCTCTGGCAAAACGTACAATATTATATTGTGGCTCATATTTGGGTACGCTTTAAAAAACACAAAGAAAACTATATCGGTTGCTAGGAAGACATATCCTGCTCTTAGGACATCTGCAATGAGAGACTTTATTGAGATACTAAGGAACTATGAGCTATACGATGAGAGTAAACACAATAAGTCTAGTGCCGAATACATATTAAATGGTAACCTAATTGAATTCATATCTTTAGACCAACCGACTAAGGTAAGGGGTAGAAAGCGAGACATATTATTTGTAAACGAGGCAAACGAGTTACATTGGGAAGATTGGCAACAATTAGTATTCCGTACAAAAGACCGTATCATAATTGACTACAACCCTTCGGATGAGTTTCATTGGATATACGAGAAGGTAAAAACAAGAGACGATGCCGACTTCTTTATTACAACCTACAAAAATAACCCATTCTTAGATGATTCTATTAAAGCCGAAATAGAACGCCTAAGAGATACCGATGAGCAATATTGGAATATCTACGGTCTAGGTCAAGTAGGTGTAGGAAAGTCTTTGATATTTAGGTCTACTCTCATAGACGCTATTCCGCAAGATGCAGAGTTTTTAAGCTATGGTATGGATTTTGGATATACAAATGACCCTACGACATTAATTGGAGTCTACAAGCGTGACACAAGCTTATACTTCGAGGAGTTGATATACAGAACCGGAATGACTAATAGAGACATAGCAAAAGAGCTTGAGAGATTAGGAGTCAATAGAAGAGCTGAGATATTTGCGGATTCCGCTGAACCTAAATCAATAGATGAGATATATAAGTTTGGATGGAATATTAAACCGGCAACAAAAGGAAGAGATTCAATAAATATTGGAATAGATATGTTGAAGCGTTACACATTGTATGTAACTAAGGCATCCACAAATACTATAAAGGAATTTCGTAACTACAAATGGAAAGAAGATAAGAATGGAGTTGTGTTAAATACTCCGGTAGATGCTTTTAACCACAGTATTGACGCTTGTAGATACGCCACTTACAATAAGCTATCAAGACCTAACTACGGCAAGTATGCGATTCGTTAGTCTAGGTATCCCTCGTCAATATCTTTTTTGAGTTCTTTTATCGTTCTCCGACTTATCGCAAACATACCTTTGTATGAATAATACTCGATTTCTCCATCAAACATTTGCTTTCTTATCGGAAAACCTTTGTAAAACTCTAAAACAACGTCTTTCATATAACGCTTTATTAATTAAACATATTACGAATATACGAAAAAAATATTTATTAAAAAAATTTGTTGATAAAGTATTTTTTATTATCTTGCGGTATAATTAATTAAAACTATTGATATGACTTATTTATTAGAAAACGATGAAACTTTCGAAAAACGTAACGAGCGTGCTAAGGCTATTGGAAGCATAATGGCTAAGCTAGGTATTCTAGAAGTTAAGATTGAACACCGCTCACATACCTACTACGACCGGCAAGATATTCTTAAAGAAGTGATTGCGATTAGAGAGGAACTTGATAAAATAGAATTGTAATGGAAAGCGTATTCGAACATTTAGGATGGCATATAGATTACTTCATAGGTAGAAAATACATAGGGAGTGAATTAGTAAGTGAACCTGATAGAGGTAAAACCGGATATGAGGGGAGGGTACAAAGATACTTAGATAAGGATATTGTATTGAGAGGTAAAAGATATAAAGCAGGAACGCTTGTAACGACCCAATGCGTACCGTTGTGCGGTAGGATAGTAGGAAACTCTTTAAAAGTCTTAGAGAACGCCTCAGAGTGGCGTAACCAAGTAAAGTATTGATTTAGTTAATTAATGTTTTGTTTAATTTGGGGGTTGGCGAAAGCTGACCCTTTTTTTGTACATTAGATTCACAAATAAAAATAATCAACGTTATATACATATGGAATTGAAAGTAAATATACCTACCAAATTAAGCGAATTGAGTTTGCAACAATACTCTAAATATCTAGAGATGATTACTCAATACGACCAAATGAAAGATGAGACTAAGAATCCGGATGTATTTTATATGTTAAAGACTCTTGAAATCTTTTGTGGTATAAATTACGAGGATGGTCTTAAAATACGCTTACAAGATGTCCGTAAAATCGTAAACAAAATTGAAGAGCTATTGTCTCAAAAACCGGATTTGGTAAGAACGTTTCAAGTTGGAGATACCGAATTTGGATTCATACCTAAGCTAGATGATATGACCTTTGGGGAGTATATAGATATTGACACAAACTTAGGTAATTGGAATAATATGCATAAAGCAATAGCCGTATTGTATAGACCCATTAAAAAGAAGAGTGGAGACAAGTATTTGATAGAAGAGTATAGAGGAGATGTATATCACGAAGCTATGAAACATACTCCATTAGATGCCGTATTAAGTAGCTTGGTTTTTTTTTATCATTTAGGGATAGACTTGTCGAACGCTATGACGAAATATTTGGAGGAAGCGAGTCAAACGGACTTGGAGCGGTACAAAACTTTGGAAGGAAGTGGGGTTGGTATCAATCGGTGTATACGCTTGCTAAGGGAGACATTACAAGATTTGAGGATATAACAAAATTAAATGCAAACACTTGCCTACTAGCATTGTGTTTTGAGAAAGAGAAAAACGATTTGGAAGCGAAACAAATAAAAAGCAAATTTAAATGAGTACGGGGTCAAGAGGGTTTTATTTAATTACTGACAAGCTACGTGACGAGCTTATAGCAGATGATACTATTAATACTGTGACATATGGAGATATAACACAAGTTGACTTATCTAAGCAAACCATATTCCCTTTAGCTCACGTAATGATAAACTCAGTTACTCAAAACGAGAGAATATTGAATTTCAATATAACCGTTATGACTATGGACATTGTAGACCAATCTAAAGACGAAACTAGTGACATATATGTCGATAATGATAACGAGCAAGATATATTGAATACACAATTAGCGGTAATCAATAGATTGGTAGAAAAACTACGTTCTGGAAACTTACACCAAAATAAATATCAACTTGAGGGGAGTCCAATATGCGAACCATTCGTTGACCGTTTCGAAAATAAGATAGCCGGATGGGCAACTACCTTTGATGTGATAATTCACAATGATATATACATATGCTAGAGTTTCAAGAATTACAAAAGGCATTAGAGGTATTCAGAGACCAAGTTATTGACGAGGCTAAAAAAAACCTTATAAGACAAAAAAAATCATCTAGTGGTACTCTATATAAGTCTATAAAGGGAAACCCTGTTAAAACGTCTGAAAATAGCCTAGAATTTAATATAGAGATGGCTAACTACGGAACTTTTGTCGATAGGGGGGTAAGTGGTATCAAAAAGAAGTACAATACACCCTACTCTTATAAAGATAAAATGCCTCCACCTAGAAAGCTAGACAAGTGGATAGTAAGAAGAGGAATTGCTCCTAGAGGGGAAGATGGAAGATTCATATCTAGAAAGTCTTTACAATTCTTAATTGCTAGAAGTATCTACAATAATGGAATAAAACCTAGCTTATTCTTTACGAAACCATTTGAGAAATACTATAAAAATATGCCGGAAGTATTACAAAAGGCTTTTGGATTGGATTTAGAAAACTTTATAAGCTTTGTTGCTAAACAAAATATGAAAAAATGAGTACTAAAATAAATGTAAGAAGTCCGTTTTATGCAAGTTATGGAGAACCTACACCTCCAAGTGTGGAATTAACTTGTGCGCTAATAGACCTACAAGGATTTTCCGTTGACCAATTTGGTAACGTTACAAAACCAACACCTAAATACGGAACGATATTGTCATACACTTCTTCTGATGGAGATTTCTCTGATGGTAGATTTGCTACCGTAGGCAGTGATACATCAAGAACGGTTACATTTACTATTAGCATTCCACCTGAATTTACAAATGCTTTAGATGACACAATAGATTGTACTGCTACGGCTACACAACCTACTTTTGTTTGTACAGGAGGAGTAACAACAAGTGGAAGTATTCCTAATCAAGCATTAGATACAGGGGGAGACACGGTTACTATTGACGTTTCTTCTTACTTTACCGCAGGGGTTGACCCAATATCGTACTATACAATCACAAATAACTATCCCGACTATTTTGACTACACAATAGATGGTAGTGATTTAACGATAGTATCTAAAAATAAAGCAGGAGTTAAAAACCTATACATTGAAGCTAACGATGGAGACCCTTTAACTTGTAACGCTACACAATCTATTCAAATAACGACTACTGCTACAACCGCTTATACTTGTGATGATTCTTATTTAACAGGAGGAATAGTAAATCAAGATGGTAGTATTTTAAAACCTACTGCTAATGGTGTGGTAGGAGACATAAAAACTTCAAGTGGAGGTACACCAATCACAAGTGTTGCTGCAAACAATACAGGGTCTTTTATAGAGTGGACTTTATATTTTGATATTACAGTACCTAACGGATATTCAAATACAGGTAAGTAGTGCTCTACCCGAATTTGATTGTGATACGGCAGGACTTACAGGACAAGCAATAACGAGTACAGGAATTATAGCGGTAGGAACTGCAAATAAAGGAACTATTACAGGATTTAGTCCAATATCATTTCCTCAAGTATTTACTAACACAAGTAGAACGGTTACTTATACAATAGCTGCTCCTTCAAGTGGATATGATAATAGTGGTACTGATATTACTTGTGATGTAACTATGACACAACCTGCAACTGCTTTAACTTGTGGTATAGAAAAATGGTGGTGGACAAATACGTCGGAAAGGTATATGACTATCGCACAAGTACAAGCTGCCTATCCTACTTACAACTATACTTATTGGTCTGACCCTTATAGAAGCGTAGAGGGTGCTTATTTAGCATACGGAAAAAATAGCTTTCAAGTTCTTAGTAGTTCAGCGATAGGAGAAGTCAGTTTAGAAAGCGCGACTATGGAAAATAACATTAACACAACCTTTTGTACTTTACATATTCCCTTAACTCCAAGAGTATTTACAAGGAAATCCTCAACCATTACTTCTCTAACTGCAAGATATACAAGAGTAACTAAATCAAAAGAATATTTTCAACAAACTCCTGCACAAAATGAATTTGATTGGTATTTAAAGGTAGAAGATAATGGATTCATTACAGAGATTTGGTATGTAGATTGGATAAACGGAACTTTTACAAGAATAGATAATATTTAGAGATGGCAATAAAGACAGTAGATTTACAGATATATATTTATGAAGGTACGGCAGGAAGCTATGCTGATACAGACCTTAAATATCAAATACAAAAAGAAATATTAAGTGGAGACACCAATGTAGTATTTGAGATAGCAGAACTTGTAAGGGATTATTTAGATTTAACTTTCAACGATGATTATTTATCAAGAGTGCTTTGGGTTACTACTGTCGCAACTATATTAGACGAAAACGACCAAGTCTATACTTATGGCTCTCCTGTAAGTAATACCTATATTGCTACAAACGGATATGGATACTTTGAGGATGAGATAAACCCCGAATTGCAAAGACACGCTTTATTTACTCCTAATACCATTTATCTACCCGAAGGAACGGCAGGAAAGTTACCAATATTCGCAGAGGGTGTAGGAAAGGTTACGATTGACACAGTAGATACTCAAATTACAGATAACGGAAACACTAATCAAAAGATACAATATGTGGATATTCCTTCCGATAGCAGTATTATTCAGGTATATGATACGGATGATACTACACTATTAAAAACAATTAGTGTAAATAATGTATGTGAACCTAAATACACACCATACAAAGTAACGTTTGTAAATAAGTATGGAGCATATCAAGACCTTTGGTTCTTTAAAAAGTCAGTAGAATCTTTTAATGTAACCGATGAGCAATTTAAACGAAACACAATAGAGAACTCAACTGTTACATATCCTAAATATGGAGGTCAACAAGAAAGATATAACACTAACGCTAAAAAGAGCATAAGCCTAAATACAGGATTTATAAATGAGGATAGTAATAGTGCAATAGAAGAGTTATTTTTATCTGAAAACGTTTGGATAAAACAAGGAAGTAGTACACTACCTATTATACCTAAAACTAAATCACTAACATTAAAAACAAGCGTTAATGACAAATTAGCAAACTACACAATAGATTTTGAATTTGCGTTTAACAAGATAAATAATGTACGTTAATGCTAAACCTACAATTATACATAGAGGGTCAGGAAGTTGATTTATTCCAAGATGAATCTGTAACACTAACACAAACCTTACAAGATGTAAAGGATATTGAAAAAGTATTTACGGACTTCTCACGCTCTTTTAATGTTCCTGCGTCTAAAACCAATAACAAAATATTTAAGCATTTCTATGATTACCACATTATAGGATTTGATGCAAGGAAAAAGAAAGATGCAGAGATATATCTTAACTACAAACTATTTAAGAAAGGTAAAATAAAACTTGAAGGTGCTACAAGAAAAGATAACAAAGCACACACTTACAATCTTACTTTCTTTGGTAATGGTATAAATCTAAAAGACCTTATAGGAGAAGATAAATTAGATGCTTTGTCTATGCTTAAAGACGATGCTTTTAAGTTTACCTATTCGGATGCCAATATTAAAACCTATATGCAAAGTGGGTTAGATATTACACATTCAAATACAACTTATACAGATGCCATTATCTTTCCTTTAATAACACACACCAAAAGGTTAGTTTACGATTCAGCAACAGGAAGCGCATACGACAACACCGATACACAAAACAATATAGCATACGAGGCAGGAAGTACACACGGATTACAACTATCTCAACTTAAACCTGCAATAAGAATATACGTTATTTTAAAAGCCATAGAGAAACAATATGGATTAACTTTTAGTAGTGATTTCTTTAACACAACGAACGAACCTTTTTATAATCTTTATTTGTGGTTGCACAATAAGACAGGAGGATTGTTTGAGGATGAGGGTAATGTAACTCCTGTGGGAGATTTTACTCTTGGTTACAAAAACGGAAACACTATTGATGTGTATGATAATTATTTTGTAGCACCCGCAGCACAAATAGCAGGAACACCAAGAGGAAGAAAAGAAAGACGTTTAGATGTTACAATTACTCCATCAGTAGCAGATGAATTTAGTTTTGTTATTTACAAAAATGGGGAAGTGTATGAAAGATATGACAACGTAGCGAGAGACACAACTACAGGGGAATGGGCAGATATTAGAGATTTGGTATTAGAGGATGGTAGTTATACGTTTGCTATTGAATCAGATATTCCAAGCACCTATGATATAGAAATGTATGTAGAAAGAGATGGAACATTCGACCCTAATATATATTTTACTGCAAGTGCAGAGGTTTTAACAGATGTACAATTCAGACCTGCCAACCAATTACCCGATTTAAAAGTAATAGACTTTATTACATCGTTATTTAAGATGTTTAATCTTACTTCCTTCCAAAACGATGCAGGAGTAATTGAAGTAAAAACATTAGACAACTTTTATGCAGGTAGCACAACAACTTGGGATATAACAGAATATCTTGACAAATCAGAATCAAGCGTAGATTCAATACTACCTTATAAGCAAGTTAATTTAAGATACGATGGACACGATAACTTCTTTGCTAAAAACCATAAAGAACTATTTAATCAAGAATGGGGTACTTTACAGTATAGAGCATCGGATAAATTTGAAGGACAAGCATATACTATTACAATACCTTTAGAGCATTTTAAATATGAAAAGCTAAAAGATATAAATGGAGATACGTTTACTAATCTCCAATGGGGATGGAGTGCTGACATTAAACAAAGTCCTAATTTAGGTAAACCCTTATTCTTTTATCCTATCCAACAAAACGAGACAATAGGTGTAATAGAATCAAATGGAGATTTAGCTTCACATACAGGAGTTTATATTCCATCTAATAGTGTAAGTACTACGGATTCAAAAAATATAAATTTTAATTCAGAAATTAATGAGTTTGGTTTAGTACCATATACGCAAACGCTATTTGATACATACTATAAGAATTACGTTAAAGAGATATTTGACCCACAACGTAGATTAACAAAAGTAAAAGCATACTTGCCTTTGTCTATGACAATGAATTTATCATTAGCCGACAAAGTGAGAATCTTTGACAATCTATATAGGATAAACAAGCTAACGACAAACTTTGAGACTACGCAATCTACATTAGAGTTAATAAATGTTAAACAAGAAGCAGGAGCAACAATAGAAGTAGAGCCTGTAATTCCTGACAAGTTTGTGCCTGAAATATTGTGTGTAACGGTAGATTCAACAATAGATAGGGTGGATTCGTTATCAATCACAGCAGACCAATCTTGTTTCTACGATGGAGTTAGTATAACATCAACAAGAGAAGTAGTACCACAAACAGTATATGTACCAAATACTTAATTATGATAGAAAATATACTAGCGTTGCTTGAGATAGCACAAAGGGAAAATATAAGAGGAGAAAAGATTGACATAGCATTAGGAAAGTATAAAATGCCTATGTCCTTCTCAGATGTGAAACAACAATTAAAACTAAAGTAATGGAGTCCATATATGTAAAAATACAAGCAGACTTAAAGGAAGCTAAAAATGAAATATGGGAGCTTCAACATAGATTAAACGATGCCCTATCGGAGCAAGAGGCTATGAATAAGGCTATGGAAGAGGCTGAGAAGGTAGCTAAGGAACAAGCAAAGTCTCAAAGCGTTTTAAATAAAGCTCTCACAAAAACTGCAAACGGTTTTAAGGGAATAGGTCTTGCGATGAAAGCCGTAGGGTTTGCCTTAGTTATGAAAGCCGTAGACAAGTTCACAGAAATACTAATGGCTAATCAAGAAGTTGCGGATGGTATTAATACGGTATTTAAAACAATACAAATTGTATTAACTCAAGTTGCCGAAGTATTTGTAGATATGTTTAAAAAGGTGTCAGACCTAACGGGTGGTTTTGACGCTTTACAAAAGCTTTTCGGGGGTGCTTTAAGCCTTTCTATTAATTTAGTAGTAGGAGCTATCCAAGGAATTGTTTTAGGCTTCCAAAAGGCTCAATTAGCTTGGACTAAATTTACCGACCCAAATAATATATCTAAAATAGAAGAGCTTGAAGGAGCTATTAAAAAGACTAATGAAGCTCTTGACATAACCGGAGAAAGGATAAGTGAAGCCGGAAACCAAATAAAAGACAATTTTGTAGAAGCAGTAGGAGAGGTCGGTACTTTAGCGCAAGGAGTTGCAGAGGCTAGTGCACAAGCTATTGAAAAAGTAAATGTAAAGAGAGCTTTAGAACAAGCAAAAACTATTGTAGAAAACGAAAAGAATTATGAGTTACTATCTTTGCAACAACAAAGACTGATAGAACAATACGACAGAGAAGCAGAAATACAACGTCAAATAAGAGACGATGAAAGTAAATCTATATCAGAACGTATTAAAGCAAATGAAGAGCTTGGAAAAGTATTAGAGGAGCAAGGAGAGGCTGAAAAGAAAACAGTACAAGCTAGAATAAATTCTATTAAGGCTCGTATAGAAGCTGAGGGGGAAAGTGTAGAATTAACGAATGAGCTATACACTCTCAATACGGAAATGATAGCCATAGAAGCTAAATTAACCGGTTTACAATCTGAGCAAAAAAGTAATGTAAACGCTCTAAGAAAAGAGGAGCTTGAGCTTACTAAGACACAAAAAGAAGTAGAGAATGAGATTTCAATATCTAGATTACAATCTTTAGCAGAACAAGAGTCGGTTCACGTAAGACGAATAGAGCTATTACAAGAAGCTTTAGCGGAAGAAAAAAGAATAGAACTAGAAAGAGTACAAGCTCAAATAGATGCCGCTGCTTTAGGTACACAAGCTAGAGCGGATGCGGAGGCTGAACGGGCAAGATTAAAAGAAGATTATAGATTAAGAGAGGATGAGTTAAACCAACAAAGTTTAGATGCAGAACAATCCTTAAAAGAGCAAAAAATAGCAATACTAGCCGATGGATTTGGTGCGGTAGCTAGTTTACTAGGAGAAAATTCTAAAGCAGGAAAAGCAGCCGCTATTGCACAAGCTATAATGAATACCTACTTAGGTGTAACGCAAGTTTTAGCAAGTAAGTCTGTGATACCAGAGCCATTTGGTTCAATACAAAAAGCAGTAAGTATTGCCGGAGTATTAGCGACAGGATTTAAAACGGTAAAAGACATTACTGCGGTAAACCCAGAAAACCCTAGTGCTAATCTTTCTAAGTCTACTGCTCCTGCACCGCCGGCATTTAATGTTGTTGGAGCGAATCCTACAAACCAATTAGCAGAAGCCATAGGAGAAAAAGAAACGAAACCGGCTAAAGCATATGTGGTATCTAGTGACGTTACTACATCACAAGCTTTAGAGCGTAATATTGTAGAGTCAGCTAGTATAGGATAATGCAAAATTTTTATAACAAACGTTAAATAAGTATGAGAATAGTAGAATTAATCATAGACGAGGAAGATGAGTTCAGCGGAATAGACGCTATATCAATCGTAGAACATCCTGCCATAGAAGAGAATTTTGTAGCTCTTAATAAACAAAAGCAATATAAGTTTGCAGAAGTTGACACAGAGAAAAGGTTATTAATGGGAGCTATATTAGTACCCAATAAGCCTATATACAGAAAAGATGATAAAGAGGAGTATTACATCTATTTTACTAAAGATACGGTAAGAAAAGCCTCAGAGCTATACCTAATGAAAGGTAATCAAAGTAATGCCACATACGAACACTTCGAAAAGATTAATGGACTTTCTTTAGTGGAGTCTTGGATAGTAGAAGATAAGGAAAAAGATAAAACGGCTTTATATGGTATGGATTTGCCATTAGGAACTTGGGCAGGCTCTATAAAAGTAAACAACGAGAAAGTATGGGAGGAGTTTGTAAAAACCGGAATGGTAAAAGGATTCTCTATTGAAGGATATTTTGCAGATAAGGCTGAGAGACCTAAAGAACCGGTGGAGGAAGATTTAAGTGCCGAAATAGAAGCCGGTATGAAATTACTATCTATAAAAAAAGATATGATTATCTACCAACTAGAAAGCTTTAATGATTATCCAGACGCTGCTAGTAACAATGCTAAAAGAGCAATAAAATATAAGGAAGAGAATAATGTAAAGTGCGGTACTAAGGTAGGTTGGACTCGTGCTAGACAATTAGCAAATAAAGAAAAAATAAGCCGTGACACAATAGCACGAATGGCTTCTTTTAATAGACACAAACAAAATAGTAAAGTACCCTACGATGAAGGATGCGGAGGTATTATGTGGGATGCTTGGGGCGGTACTACCGGTATAAATTGGGCAATAGAAAAAATGAAAACCTTCAAATGAGTAAGATACCAAGTAGAACAAGTCCTAGACACTCTAAGAGAGCTTGTCTTTGTTGGGAAACCGAAACGTATTCTAGAGATTGTTGCGATGGTTCTATACACGCTCAAGGTATCGGTATGCTTTATGGAGAGTTATTCACTACACCTTGGAAAGGTTACTATGTAGTAGATTGCGAAAGCGGACACCACCATAATGTACATTATCACGGTACTCTAGAAGTCGGAAAAACCTACAATATGGTAATAGAAAACGCTGACACAGGATGCCATACGGTTGTAAAAGAGCAACAACAAGAGGGCGTTCATATAGTTTCTGTAGGAGAAGCATTCGATACTTGCGAAGAATGTAACGCATAAAAATGCAAAAAAAAATAAAGAGCCGTTATTCTAATAAGATTACTCATAAAGAGTACAATTTACGGTATCTTCCATATGGTTATTACCTAGAAGAGAACGGAATATGTGCTTTTATTA
>Ga0255777_10000614_pt1 | contig 33755 bp, 31 predicted proteins | sample 101ome_15_FD_179975 | JGI IMG/M metagenome (GOLD analysis project Ga0255777, IMG submission 179975) | Coastal salt marsh microbial communities from the Groves Creek Marsh, Skidaway Island, Georgia - 101402AT metaG (version 2) | ecosystem: Environmental > Aquatic > Marine > Intertidal zone >... | reverse complement strand
GAGCGTTGTGGCTTGGAGGTTCGTACTGGTTACGACCTTAAGACTGCACGTCGTTCGCTCAATCTTTTGCTTGCTGATTGGGCTAACCGCGGCCTTAACCAATGGACCATTAAGCAGCGGTCGTTGACGACGGTCACCGCGGATGGGGAGTATGATCTAAGCACCGATGTTATTGACGTCTTATCTGTCGTTGTACGACGCAGCGGCACGGACTATTCGTTGGAACGTCTTAGCCGAGACCAGTTTCTGACCATTCCGAACAAAACAACGCAAGGCCGTCCAAACCAATTCTTTTTGGATCGCCAACTGACGCCAAACTTAAAGATTTGGCCGGTGCCAGAAAACAGTACAGACGTGGTGATATACGACGCATTGACCCGTATGGACGATGCGGATGATTACACCAACACCATGGATTTACCGTTCCGGTTCTATCCATGCTTGGCAGCAGGGCTGGCCTACTACATTGCTTTAAAGCGGGCCCCTAACCGGGTTCAAATGCTTAAAGCTGTGTATGAAGAAGAATTTGATAGGGCTGCCACTGAGGACAGAGATCGTTCGTCTTTCAACGTGGTGCCGAAGTATGAATATTACAGGGCGGGCTAATGGCAAAGTTTGCATCTGGAAAAAACTCGTGGGCTATATCTGACCGCTCCGGTTTCGCTTACCCGTACAAGGTAATGAAACGCGAGTGGAACGGTTTGCTTGTGGGTCCGGATGAATACGAGCCCAAACATCCGCAATTGGGGCCTTTCCGCAAGGTTGTGGACCCTGAAGCGCTGCAAAATGCGCGTCCTGACCGTGTTGAGCCACTAGATGTATTTGTCGGTGTGCCTCTCGTTGAAGCCCCTAACCTAAAACCGGTGCCTTGCTTCGGTCAGGTTGGCACAGTTACGGTGAGTACGTCATGAGTTTCACATACGATCAGCTAAAACAGGCCATTCAGGACTACACAGAAAACGACGAGACATCGTTCGTAACCAATTTGCCGGTTTTTATCCGTCAGGCTGAGGAGCGCATCCTCAAAAACGTCCAATTGAGCCTGTTTCGCAAGAATGTAAGCGGTGCAATGAGCGCTTCTAACAAGTATTTGGCTTGTCCAAGCGATTTTTTAGCGCCTTTTTCGCTTTCTTTTGTGGACGGGAACAGCGATCACCAATTTTTGGAGTTCAAAGACGCTGATTTTGTACAAACGTTCAATCCAGACGCTACAACCACCGGAAACCCGCGGTTTTATGCGGTTTTTGACGTAGATAACTTTATTTTGGGCCCTACCCCGGATAGTGCTTATGCGGTAGAGCTTCATTACTTCTATAGACCGGCCAGTTTGACGGCGGGATCGGGTTCTGGGACTACTTGGCTTAGTGAAAACGCAGAAATTGCAATGCTGTACGGCAGTTTGATGGAGGCTTACATCTATATGAAAGGTGAGCCTGACATGATGCAGCAGTATGAGAAACGATTTATGGAAGCGATCCAAGGTATGAAGATGCTTGGGGAGGCAAAAGAAGTAACGGATGAGTATCGTACTGGTATGGTGATAAGGCCCAAGCAATGAGTATTCCAGCACTTGATTTGAACATAAATCCAGATTTTAAGGTGGAAGTACACACCACCAACAATCGTGGGTTTACTCCAGAGGAGGTTGCAGAGCGTTGCGCACAGAAAGTCATTTCTATAAGCGACACGGCACCCCCTGCAATACAGGCGCAAGCACGTGCCTTTCGTAAGCAGCTAGTTAAAGTTTTAGAATTTTACATGCGCGAAGCGATTAAAAGTGATAGAACCACTGTGTACAATGCGTTAACCGATGCAGGCCATAAGGAGCTTGCCGACTTAATAAGGAGACTGTGACATGGCTTTCTCAGGAAACTTCATGTGTACATCCTTTAAGAAAGAGCTTCTTTTTGGTGTACATGACTTTGATCTCGCCAACGGCGATACTTTTAACATCGCGCTTTATACGAATAGTGCGTCTTTTGATGCTTCGACTACAGCCTACACGGCTACAAACGAAGTCTCGGGAACGGGTTACTCTGCGGGCGGTCAGGCACTAACGAATGTAGACCCCACCACGTCTGGCACGACGGCTTTTACCGATTTTGCTGACGAAACGTGGACTACGGCCACTATTACGGCACGTGGGGCGCTTATTTACAATACGACACCTAATACCACGTCGATTTCGGTAACGAACCCGACTGTTGTGGTGTTGGATTTCGGTGGCGATAAAACGTCCACCGCAGGCGACTTCACCGTTGTGTTTCCGACCGCTGATGCAAGTAATGCAATTATTCGGATAGCGTAATGTCGGACATTACCGTCGCATTTAAAGGCTGGAACTCTTCTAGCCAAGGTTGGGGCGGTGGAGCGTGGGGCGAAGATGAGGGTTTGCCCGGCGCAACCGGGAACGTTGGGTCCGCAACAGTAAATGCAGATGCAAACGTTCCTGTAACCGGATTAACCGCAACAGGAGCCGTAGGTTCCGTTACGGTTACCGCAGATGCAAACGCTAATGTTACGGGCGTGTCAGGAACAGGAGCCGTAGGCTCAGTTACCGTTACCGGTACAGCAAATGTTAGTGTAACCGGCGTCTCCGCAGAGGCTATAACACCAACGGGCGGTGGCCCGGCATTTACGGCAGATGGAAACGCGCAGCTTTCCACGGCCCAAGCTAAGTTTGGCCCATCTTCACTCCTGCTTGATGGGACGGACGACTTTGTAACCTCTGACAACAACATTGACCTAAGTTCTGGCGACTTCACAGTAGATATGTGGATTCGTCCGACAAATGTTACAGGCTACAAAGGTTTGTGGCAGTCAGGTACAAGCTCTCTGCTTAATGTGTATTTGATTGGAGATCAGGTTCAAGGCGTTGTCGGCGGGTCAACGACACTCTTCTTATCTAGTACCAGAATTTCTCCAAATGTCTGGACTATGATTTCTGTTGAAAGAGAGGGGAATGTTCACAGGCTTTACATCAACGGGGTCTTAGAGGCATCAAGTTCTACTGGAAACCGCCCCGATAATGGCGTGTTTGCTATTGGTAAAAACGGCTTTGGTGACTTCAATGGGTACATTGATGAACTGCGGTTGTCTTCAGTTGCTCGTTATGGGGGCACCTCTTTTACAGAGCCGACTGCAAATTACGCAGTAGATGGCGACACAAATTCACTTTTACACTTTGACGGTACTAACGGCTCTACCGACATTATCAACGAAACAGACCGTGGCGTTATTGTTATTGGAGAAGCTAATGTCTTCCCGACAGGTCTTGAAGCTACTGGTGAAGTAGGAACCGTCTCCGTAGATAGTGAGGCAATTGTTCCCGTTACTGGATTACAATCGACAGGTGCGGTTGGGTCTGTTTCAGTCACCACTGACCAGAATGTTGATGTAGGTGGCGTAGCTGGTACAGGAAGAGTTGGTAGCGTAAGAGTTGAAGCAGACGCTATCGTAAATGCAATAGGTGTAGCTGCGACAGGACGCGTTGGACAGGTACTGGTGTACTCAAATATTGTCCCCGATCAAAATCCGGGGTATATTGATGTGACACCCAGTCAGTCGCCCACGTGGTCGGAGGATACGCCAACACAAGATGCTAACTGGACGCGAATAGCAGCGTAAGGATTTAAAAAGATGCCAAGTACCTATACAATAAACCTCGGAATCGAAAAACCCGCCACGGGGGAACAATCGGGCACTTGGGGCGATACTACGAATGTCAACTTTGACATTATCGACCAAGCTGTCAACGGTTCAGTACGTGTCACGCTGACCAGCGCGGGTACTTCCGGGTCTCCAAACGACCTTAACATTGTCAACGGCTCAACGACAAGTTCGGAAGGCCGTAACAAGTGGATTGAGATTTATAGCGCCTCTGATCTGGGAGGTAGCGCATACGTCCGTTTGGTTCCAAACGACGCTGAAAAAATCTTATTTATTAGAAACAGTCTGGCCGGTAGTCAGTCTGTTTTGCTTTTTCAAGGCACGTATAACGCGAGTAATGACCTAGAAATCCCTGCTGGGGTGGATATGGTCGTTAGATTTGATGGTGCGGGCGCTTCTGCGACCGTAACAGACGTATTTACTAAGCTTCGCGCCACTGAAATTACCACGCCTACGCTTACTGCGGGGACTGCCGACATTAATGGAGGTTCCGTAGACGGTGCCACTGTGGGTGCAGCCAGTGCCTCAACTGGCGCATTTACGACGCTTACCGCCAGCACCAGTTTGAACATTGCCAGCTCTACTACGGTAGATGGCGTTCTTGACGAAGACAATATGGCGTCAGATAGCGCCACCAAACTTGCTACGCAGCAATCTATTAAAGCTTACGTAGATAGCCAAGTCGGCACGGTGGATACGCTGGCCGAGATTTTGGCGAACGGCAACACGTCCGGTGCAAACAACCTGATTATCGACAACGGTCAGGCGCTGACTGCAAATACGATTAACGAGACTACCGCAGGTACTGGTGTCACGATTGATAGTGTTTTGCTAAAAGATGACGTTGTTAATGCAACCGACATCGAAACTAGCAATATTTCTGCTAACGACGGCACGGCTGCGGCAACGATTGCGAACAGCACTGGCAACTTTACGATTACTAACTTTATATCTAATTCTGTAGATATTGGTGGTGGGGCTATTGACGGCACCAACATTGGCGCATCTAGCGCGGCCACCGGCACGTTTACTACGTTCACCTCCACAGGCATCGACGATAACGCCACAAGCACTGCGATTACGATTGATTCTAGCCAGAATGTTGGTATTGGCACGACTTCTGCGCTTGCTGGTGGGATTTTGTCTGTTGAGCAAGGCTCAGGAACCCATGCTATTGTTGCAAATTCTGATACCGCCTCGGCCCCTTCTATTTATCTGCGGACTATTGGCGGGACCGCAACAGAATCTTATATAACATTTAACGACTCAACTGCTCTGGCATTTACGACCACATCTGCCGAACGTATGCGTATCGACTCTAGCGGCAACGTTGGTATTGGCACTGCGAGTCCGTCATCACTTGGGTTGCTTGCCGTAGGCGATGGAGCCACTGGAACAAAAACAATAGCAATAAATGGTTCTGGGTCATCTACATCTGTAATGGATATTGACTTTAGGGGTGGTGGCACTGGCGGCCCCGCTGGTCGCGTAAGATTTGAGTCAAGCACAAAAGACTTATCCTTCTGGACGGGTAACTACGCATCTATTGCACAAAGAATGACCATTACTGATGCTGGCAACGTTGGTATTGGCACTTCGAGTCCTAATGCAACACTAGCTTTTGGTGGCAGTAGTGATGTTGCCTTTAATACAAGTCTTGGATCAACAGGAACATACGGGCAAATTAAAGCATTTAACACTTTAGCACCCTCTAACCCAGCAACAAACATCCGGTTTATTCGTGACGTTGCTTCTATTGGTAACGACGGCGCAATCTGTTTTGACACGGTAAATACAGAACGTATGCGTATCGACTCTAGTGGCAACGTTGGTATTGGTACGAGTTCGCCTACGGGTGTTTTAACTAGCTATAAGTCTACTGATGGCGACCCAGTATTAGGACATTTCTATAACGATAACGCCGGTACAGCAACAGAAGCGACTGTTTATGTAACCAATAGTTCAACAGTAAGCCATGGTTTATTCCTACAAACCACAGGAACAGCTTTTACAACAAACGGTGGTTTTGTTCAGGATGGCTCGGTGATTGGGTCTGGTAGTGGCGCTTCTGGCGGTTTGTCTATTATGACAAGAGCTAACGCACCCATGCGTTTTTATACCAACGGCCACACAAACGAACGCATGCGCATCGACTCAAGCGGCAACGTTGGAATTAGTACTACGAGTCCGGGAACAAAATTACACATTGTAGCAGGTAGTTCTGGAGGCTCTCTAACCGAAGGTTTAAGAGTTTCAGACAACACTTATACAAACGTTCAATTACTCTCTGGTGGTGCTGACGGTGAAATCCGCGTAGGTGCTTCCGGAGTTATGCGCGGTGTATATAAAGCGCAGTTTGCAGGAACTAGAACAGCAAATACTTTTGCTCTTGGGACTAACTCAACAAACGCGATTTTTATAGACACCTCACAGAACGTTGGTATTGGTACTGATGTTCCTGATGGAAAGCTAAATGTGTTTTCTGCAAGCGCAGGAAGCGTTACTGCTGATGCAGACGCTGATGAACTTGTTTTAGAAAACAGCGGCAACGTTGGCCTTAGTTTATTAACCGCCTCAACCGGCGAAAGTGGAATTTATTTTGGTAATCCGGGTACTAATGGACAAAAGGATTTTTACCTAAAGTTTTACCACGAGTCACACGCAACAACAGCAAACCGTAGAGCCTTTACGTTTAATACAGGTTCAGCAGAACGTATGCGTATCAACTCAAGCGGCAACTTGCTGCTTGGGACTACTTCTGAAACTGGTCATTTTACAAACGGGCTTCCTACTGCGACGCTTTCTACAGGCTCTACTGGTGGTACATCTTTTGTTAGAACCCACAGAGCCAGCTCATCAAATAACGCAACGGTAGATGCTTTCCGCTTTTTAGATGCTAATGGAAACGTGAATAATGGTTATGTAAATGGCCACCTTTATGTCACGGTAAATGGCTCAAGCGGATTATATTCTTCAACGCGAATGTATTACATACAGACAAACTCCAACGGCACACTTAATTCTAATTTTACATTGATTTCAACTGCCACTCGCGGAACTGACCCAGTTTCTTCTATTGCTATGGTTAATGATGGGGGAAGCGGGGCTGTAAAAATACAAATTACATATATTAACAACGGCCCAGTTGTCGATTTTGGTTATTCAACCATTACTTTTATTGGGCAAGCATAGTAAGGAGAAAAAACTATGGAATTTAATTGGTCAGTCCCTGCGATGGACTATAACGTATCGCAAGACGGTCACACCAACGTAGTGACTACCGTACACTGGCGCTGTTACAAAACAGATGATAGCGGCAATACCGGAAGCGCTTACAGCACGGTTGCTCTTGGTCCTCCCGGTACACCGTTTGTTGAATGGGCCGACATTACCGAAACCATGGCGGTTGATTGGGCTAAGGCGGCAATGGGCGCGGAAGAGGTAGCGGCTGTTGAGGCTAATATCGACGCTCAAATTGAAGCTTTGGTAAACCCCACTACCGGCGAAGGTGTACCTTGGACTTAATTTTAACTTAACTTAGAAAGGAGACTAATGATGGCGAAAGATGAAAAGAAAACCGTCACAGTCGATGATGTTGAATACAACGTCGAAGATTTAACCGAAGAGCAGATAGCTCTGTGCAACCACGTTGCAGATTTAGACCGAAAACTAGCGAACGCTCGCTTTAACGTGGACCAGCTTGCTTTTGGTCGAGAAGCTTTTTTTCGAGAGTTAAAAGCTTCTTTAGAGGCTAAAGAAGACGCTGAGTGAGGAATGAATGCCGCTACAAAAGTTACAGTTCAGACCGGGTGTAAATAGAGAAACCACCTCGTATACCAACGAGGGGGGCTGGTTTGACTGTGACAAAGTGCGGTTTAGGTTTGGAACGCCCGAAAAAATTGGGGGCTGGGAACGACTTTCAGGCAAAAGCTTCCTTGGCACCTGTCGGGCGCTTCATCCGTTTGTTGCTTTAGACGGAACGAGCTACATCGGCGTAGGTACACACCTCAAGTATTACATTAATGAGGGTGGGGGTTACGCCGACATTACGCCAATCCGTGCAACAACGGCTGCGGGCGATGTAACGTTTGCCGCGACCAACGGCTCTTCTACGATCACTGTCACTGACACCAACCACGGCGCACAAGAAAACGATTTTGTTACGTTTTCAGGCGCTGTAAGCCTTGGTGGTCAGATTACGGCAGACGTTCTCAACCAAGAGTATCAGATTTCTCGCGTAGAAAACGCCAACACTTACGAGATTATAGCTCGTGAGGTAAATACGCTTGCAGATATTACCATTGATGGCCAGTACACCCCCGTTCCCGTCGTGGCAGACGGTTCAGACACCGGTAACGGCGGAGCATCTGTTGTTGGGGCTTATCAAGTTCTAACCGGTCTGGATACAACCGTCGCTGGTACGGGTTGGGGTGCAGGCACGTGGTCCCGAGGAACGTGGGGATCGGGTGCTACTCTGACTGCGATTGGCGATACCTTGCGTATTTGGAGCCATGACAACTTTGGTGAAGACCTCATCATTAACATCCGCAATGGTGGTATCTACTATTGGGATAAATCGACCAGTTCGGCACCCTTTACACGGGCCGTGGCCCTTTCAGACCTTGCCGGGGCGGACGCCACGACACCTACGATTGCTAAACAGGTTCTAATTTCTGACCGTGACAGGCACGTAATCGTGTTTGGCTGTGATCCTCAAGATGACATTGGTACGCAAGACCCGCTTTTGATCCGGTTTTCCGACCAAGAAAACCCCTTGGTTTGGGCGGCTGCTGCAACTAACACGGCAGGTGATCTGCGGATCGGTACAGGTTCTGAAATCATCACGGCCCTCGAAACACGGCAGCAGATTCTCGTGTTTACGGACACGTCGCTACACGCGATGCAGTATTTGGGGCCGCCCTTCACCTTTGGTATCAACGAAATTGCGACAAACGTGACAATTGCAGGCCCTTTGGCTGCGGTTGCCGTAGACGATCTCGTTTTTTGGATGGGTGAAGAAGACTTTTATATGTATACCGGGCAGGTGCAAAAGCTACCTTGTTCGGTGCGTTCTTTCGTTTTCAACGACTTTAACGTCAGCCAACAAGAGAAAGTTACCTGCGGCGTTAATTCTGCTTATTCGGAAATTTGGTGGTTTTATCCGTCTGCGGATTCTGACAACATCGACAGGTATGTGGTTTACAACTATCAAGAGCAGGTTTGGTACTACGGAACTTTGGATCGCTCGGTTTGGCTGGATCGTGGGATTAATCAATACCCTATTGCTGCATCGTTGGACGGATACCTTTATTACCACGAGTTTGGATTTGATGATGGTAGCGTAAATCCACCCGTTTCGATTGACGCCTACATTGAAAGCAGCCAGATGTCGATTGGTGCTGGAGACAATTTTGTTTTCCTCAGCCGATTGATTCCAGATGTGACCTTTAACGGCTCTACTGCCGAATCACCAAGCGTAGATTTTACTTTGCAGACCAGAAATTGGCCCGGTGCGGCGTATTCATCGACGACAGATAGTCCAGTGACGCGAAGTGCAACAGTGCCGGTCGAGCAATTTACGAACGAAGTAAACATACGACTACGTGGTCGGTCTTTTGCATTCAAGATAGCCTCTGATGAAACCGGTGTGGGGTGGCGTTTGGGCACACCACGTGTAGACATGCGGCAGGATGGTCGCCGATGAGTAGAGGACTGGTACAGCCGCTATTTCCAAATGCGCCTGCCGAATACGATCAGATGTATCAGGCAGAGATTGTCCGTGCCTTCTCTGTATTTTTGAACCAAGTTAACAATCCGGGTCCGTGGCGGGCCTCAAGTCTTACATTAACCGATTTGCAGACGGACGATTTTGGCTTGGAAAACGGTGGCGTTTTTCAGGTAGACGGTTTCTTAAAAATTGCGCTTGCAAACAAACCACACCCCCGTGGGGTGTCAGCAACGGGGGCCGTGGGTAGTGTCACGGTGACAACATCATGAGTGAAACAATTATTATTATGCCTAACGGCAGCAAGTGGAGACCTTCCACAAGCCGGGATGTGGTTCATTGCGTCAGTTGTGAAAACGAAGTGGATACACCGGAAGAAATCGCTTCTTATCCCGATGGGAACTGCCCGCAGTGCGGTTCTTCATGGACTGGTGGGGAAAAGAGAAGTACAATGATACAGGTAACTATGCCTGAAAGTATTACTGGTGGAGCGGGATAATGGCAGAAGTAGCTGAAAAAATGGAAGAGTTAACCGTTCCCGAGGGTGGTATCGCTGATTTCATCATGGAGGACGAAGAAGCGGATGCCGTTTACGGTCCGGATTCTGATGGCACGGAAGAGTTTGGCGATGATGGTATCGCGCAATTTCCTGCCTTAACCAAAAAGATGGCGGCCATGGGTCGTGAGGGCGATGATAGCATTGCTCACGTCGAAACCGGTGAACTAATTATACCCGCAGCGCTAATTGCTGACAACGAGGAGCTTAAAGAACTGCTCTTCGAGCGTATGCGTGAGTATGGCATTGAAGACCCAGAGCGTTACGTTGTGGGTTCTGACTCAAATAGCATTAACCCAGAAACGGGCGCTTACGAGTTTTTCCTTAAAAAGATTTTTAAAGCTATCAAGAAGGTTGTTAAGGCCGTCGTAAAAGTGGTCAAGAAGATCGCTCCGATTGTCTTGCCTATTGCTTTGTCATTCACGCCCCTCGGACCTATTTTCGGTGCCGCGCTTGGTTCAGGTATCGGAACGCTAATTAACGGCGGTAGTATTAAGGACGCCCTGAAGTCAGCACTGATTAGTGGTGCAATTGGTGGCGTCACGGCTGGATTTACCGGTTCTGGAAGCTTTACTGAAAACATTGCAAATGCTGCGTCCGACTTTGGCGGTCGTTTTGGCCAAACAGTATCTGGTTTTACCGAAGGCGTAAGTAGCGGCAGCTTAAGTGGATTTGGCGAGAACTTTTTCGCTGAGTATGTACCGACGCCGGGGGCTGAGGTACAGGCCGCAGGCGGCGCGGACGCTCCTTCTGCTGATCCCGCTGCTCAAGTTACTCCCGAGCAAGCGGCACAACAAACTGCGGAGCAACAAGCTACCCAACAAGCCACGGAGCAAGCGGCACAACAGGGTGCCACACAAGCGGCACAATCAGGCGCTATTCAAACCATTGATAAGCCACCGGGTTTCTTTGAAAGCATAAAAGGCGCATTGACCCCCGGTGATGACGTTGGCTTTGTGGAAGGTTTGGGCGACGCGTTTTTCCCTGCAAGAACTACTACTGCGGATGTCTTAGCCGCAAATAACATCAATCCGGTAAATGCTACCGCGGCCCAGCTAAAAGGTGCTGAAATAGCTGCTCAGGCAGCTAACCCCGGCATGTTTAGGGCATTTGCTCCGCTGGCAGCCGCAGGTACGTTGGCTGCGGGTGCTACTGGCATGTTTGAAGTGCCCGACGCTATACCGGCAGACTTTATTGACTACAACCCCGATGGAACGCCCGTTACCGGCCAAGATTTGATCGACGCCGATCCAGCTCGGTATCGTATCGCGGACCTCGGGACACGCGTATTTAACCCTGAAACCGGGCAATACGAAGATAAAGAACAAGAAGAAGTTGATGTTACCGTACCTGCAACAAACCCATATGTTGTTCCAACGCAGTATCCAGTTTCTGCTCCTCAAGGCGGTTACGGTGTAAACAACAGCGCAGGTTACTTACTTGCTTCTAACCCGGGTGGCCCATTTGCGCGTCCTTACGTCGCTGCCGCACAGGGTGGAGCAATCCCTGAAGTCTTCCCGCGCCGCAATGGCGGCATTATGCCAAACGAAGGTACTCCGGGCGAAGATAGTGTAAGAGCTATGCTCATGCCGGGCGAATTTGTCATGACGACAGACGCTGTTAGAGGCTTGGGCAACGGAAACCTTAATAACGGCATCAAGAATATGTATTCGGTCATGCGAAACCTTGAGCGCCGTGGGAGGGCAATGTCGTAATGGCTGAAACAACCACTCAGATTGTCCGCGAAGCGCCCGAAATCGAGGCGATTAAACTCGCCCTTTTACAAGATGCTAAAACGCTCGCAGACCTTGGTCGCCCACTACCGCCTAAGTTAATAGCCGATTTATCAGGCTTACAAACCACCGCAGCCGACTTGGCTGCTGCCGGGATTGGAAACTATCAAGGGTATTTAGACCAAGCTGGTTACACCCTTGGTGATGCACAACAAGCCATTGGCGCGACCATGGCAGGCGCTTTGCCGTTTCAGGCCGAAGCGGCTCAAGCTTATCGGGCAGCTTTGCAGGGCATTCCTGACCAAGTAACTGCGGCACAAACCGGTATTGCCGGTGGTATTGGAACAGGCGCTACCGCTACTCAATTAGCTACTGATGCGATGGGTCAAGCGGCCACTGGCGCACAACAACAGGCTGCGGCGGGTCAAGCAGGTATGGGGACGGCGGCAAGCCGTATCCCGGGTATTCTTGAAGGCACTCAAGCAGGTATGGGGACGGCCCTAACGGCTGCCGAAGCTGCTGCGCAACGTGCTGCTCAAACAGGCGTTGTTGATACGTTAGGCAGGGGCTTAGATGCCGCTTCTGCCGCTGCGGCGCAACAAGCTGCCGCGGGTCAAACCGGGTTAGCTGGGGCGGCACAAGGCGCTCTTAGCGCACGTGACTTGGCTGCCGGTGCGGGGCAAGGCATTGCTGGAGCAATCGACGCCTCTCGACTACAGGCGCTTACTGGACAAGCCAATTTAGGTGAAGCCGCTGGTTTAGGACAAGGTTTTGCACAAGAATCCGGCCTTGGAGCGCGGACCGCGGCTCAACAGGCTGGAACTGACACTGCCGCAGCTATTCAGGCTGCTCGTGCAGGCGTTCAGGGTGCTGGACAAACTCTGGGGGAAGCTGGCATTGGTGGCCTTGCGGCTGCACAACAAGCCGGTGCAGGGACACAAGCTGCGTTAGACGCAGCAAGATTACAAGCGGCTGGCGGACAACAAGCGCTTGCCGCCGCTGGTTTAGCGGGCGCAGATGCGGCTGCTCAAGCGGGTCTGGGCGCACGTTTAGGTGCCGCAGGCACGGCAGCGGGTCTGGGCGGCGTCAGCGACGCAGCACGGCTCGCGGCTCAACAAGCCGGTGCTGGTGGTATTAGCGCATTTGAACAAGCTATGGGCGGTGTTGGCGATGTGGCACAAGCTGCACGTAACGTCGCTGCACGAGCAGGTACAGGTGGTCGCACGGCAGCGCAACAAGCTGCCATGGATACCCAAGCCGCTATTACTGGCGCACGAGGCATTACTGGTCAGGCCGCGCAGGCCCTACAACAGGCCGGGGCCCTCGGAACACAGACTGCTCAACAAGGTATTGCTGGTCTAGCCGGTACGACGGGGGCGTTTGATCCCACTTCTGCTGGCGCATTTATGAACCAGTATGAAGATGCTGCGGTTCAACAAGCGCTGCGTGATATTCAACGTGCCGGTGATATTCAACAGCAGCAGGTCGCTGCACAAGCTGTTGGGGCCGGAGCCTTTGGTGGTTCTCGGCAGGCTGTACAAGAAGCTGAATTACAGCGAAACATTCTCGAACAACAGGCTCGTACCGCAGCAGGTATGCGCCAGCAAGGTTTTGAAAGTGCCGCTCAACGCGCACAACAAGCCTTTGAAGCTCAACAAGCAAGAGGTCAGCAAGCGGCGCAGCTTACTGGCGCTCTCGGTGCGCAAGGCGCACAAACCGGTCTTCAAGCAGCTCAGGCGGCGGGTCAACTTGGCCTGTCGGCTGAGGAATTAGCTGCACGGACCGCGCAACAACAAGGACAGCTCGGTATGTCTGCGGAGCAGTTGGCTGCCCAGACAGGATTGTCCGCAGAACAACTGGCACAAGCCGGACTGCTACAAGGTGGTCAGCTTGGTCTGTCTGCATACGGCCAGATGGGTCAGCAGGCGATGGCCGCAGAACAGCTCGCCGCACAAAACTTGGCTCAAGCGGGCCAGTTGGGACAGTCAGCAGAGCAATTGGCGGGACAGCTCGGAATGTCTTCTGCACAGCTACAAGGCCAGCTTGCCGGACAGGCTGCGCAGCTTGGTATCTCTACCGAAGAAATGGCTGCACGGATGCTACAACAGCAGGCCCAGACCGGATTGTCTGCAAACCAGCTTTTGGCCCAGACCGCGCAACAAGCCGGTCAGCTCGGCCTATCTGCCGAACAATTGGCCGCTCAAACGGCTCAACAACAGGCTCAAACCGGCATCGCAGCAGAACAGCTTGCAGGTCAATTGGGCATGTCGGCATCACAATTACAGGGTCAGCTTGCAGGACAAGCGGCCCAGCTCGGTATGTCTGCGGAACAGCTTGCTGGACAGCTCCTCAACCAGCAGGCGCAGACGGGCTTGTCCGCCGAGCAGCTTATTGCTCAGACAGGGTTGCAGGCCGCGCAACAAGGGGCCCAGCTTGGTCTCAGCGCACAACAAATGGCCTCTGCCAATGCTCAAGCATTAGCCAGCACCGGCATGAATTTACAACAGCTTGCTTCTCAGACAGGTATGAGCGCAGCGCAGCTCGCCGGGCAGCTTAATACAAATCTTGGTCAGCTTGGCTTGCAAGGTGCAGGACAAGAAGCCGATATTGCTCGACAAGCCGCAATGCTGGGCATTTCTGCCGATCAGCTTGCGGGCCAGCTTGCTGGACAAGCCGGTCAGTTGGGTCAAAGTCAAGGTCAATTGGCAATCCAAGGCTCACAAGCCGCGGGCGCTCTGGGCTTACAAGGTCAGGAACTTACCGGACGTCTCGGAGAAGGACTCGGGGCCCTCGGAACACAGTACGGCCAGCTCAACCTACAGCAAGGCGAAGCTCTCAGTCAGCTTGGTCTACGCCAAGGCGCTCTTGGGGAGCTTTCACAGCAGCTTGGCCAAAAAGAGCAAGGATTCTTGTTCGATATGGGTAGGCAGCTACAAGCTCAACAGCAAGCCGAACTTGAAGCGGCACGTCAAAATGAGCTTCAAACAGTTATGGAGCCTTACGAGCGTATTGCCTTTTTGTCAGATATTTACAAAGGTGCGCCATCTAGCCAAATGGCTATTTCACAAGCGTCGGGTGGCGGCGTGTCACCAGCCCAGTCAATTCTTGGCTTGGGCATAGCCGGTCTGTCAGCAGCAGGCGGCGCAGCAAAAGCGGGGTTATTTGGATGAACAGAAGTGTAATGGAGCGTCAGATGTTCAAGAAAGGCGGCGCTGCCGGTTTTCCTGATCTAAGTGGCGATGGACAAGTGACTCAGAAGGATATTCTGATGGGTCGCGGTGTAATTAATATGCAGCAGGGTGGCATGGCACCAATGCCCGCGGGCCTCGGACCAGAAGTCATGGCCGGTGCGATGGGGCAAGTAGACCCTAACTCAATTGATCTAAATCAGGCAGCTCAAGGCGCAATGCAGCAAGGTATTGATCCCGTCATGATGGAGGGGATGCTTAGTCAATACGCCAGCCAGCTAGACGATTTAGAAAATGCCCAAGATTATGAGCAGGTCATCAACGGTATTCGAGGCGACAATGCGCCGATTGAACAACGGTACACGGAACTGGCTGGCATTGTGGGTCAAGAAGATGCGCGACAGACGCCTGAATCGGTTCTGGCACTGGTGCAGCCTGTCATGCTGATGGCTTCCGTCGATCAAGGGATCGGCGGTTTGGCCATGGAAGAAATGAATGCTCCAGTCGAAGGAGCGCTGGCGGAAGGCATCATGTCTACCGTCAACATGGGCGCTCAAGAGCCTGCTCAGGGTCTAGGGGGCCCTGCTCCTGTAAATTTTAACCAAGGCGGTCCTGTAGTTTATATGCAAGACGGTGGCAGTCCACTGGGGGGTCGCCTTGGAGAAATTTATGGTCAGAAGCAATCTTTGTACTCCAGCATCCTGTCACCGCAAGACTCCGCGCTAGAGTTAGAAGAACAGACTGACATGACTAAGGCGCAGATGCTGTTTGACATCGCGCAAGGCGCTTTGATGTTCGCTACCCCGGGCGACCGTCGAATGAGCCCTGCCGAGCGTCTGGCACAAGCGTTTACCCCGGTTCTTGGCAACATCAGCGCTCGCGCTGGTGAGCTAGAAAAGTTTAAGCAGGGTCAAAGACGTGAAGAACGCGCTTTGAACTTACAAGCCTTGGGCGCAGCAGAAACCACGCTGGCGTCAGAAGAAGCCGCAGCAGCTAAAGCGGCATTACAAACAGCAGCGAATGATTTTTCAGCAAGTGAGTCGCGCTTAGATCGTGCGCACCAGATCACGCTGAAGAACATGGACTTTGACTTTAAAAACGCCGACCGCTTAAGTCAGCAAGAATTTACTGAGCGCTTGCAAAACTTGAAATTCCAAAACGACGTAGCGCTTTTGGGCTTGCAAGGCGATGAAAACCAAGAAGCTATCAAGCTTCGCAACAAGCTTGAGCAAGACAACATGCGTCTTGGCAGCGAGCTTCGTATTGCTGAAAACCAATTGGCGTTTGAGAACCAGCTTCAGCGTGACGGCATTCTTAACACCTACGAATTGGAGCGCATGGACAAAGGTCATGGATTTAACCTTGCCTTGGCCAGCCATAAAGGCGCTATTGCTCGCGAAGCACAAGAGTTCCAGAACGCCTTCACGGCGGCTGAAGCGGCATTGGATCGCGCACAGCGTGAGAACCTGCAACTTAGCGATCAAAATTTCCGGCAGCTCATGCAGGAGGAAATGCAGAAGTTCACGTCGGATCAGGCTGAAATTGACCGCGGTATTGCTAAGATTAACCGTCAGTTTGATAACGCTTTGGCTACACGTAGAGCCGATCAGACCGACGTACAGCTTGGCTTGGCCGAACGCGCTCAGGTACTCGACGAAGCGTACAAGCTTGGTAAATTGGCTATTGACCAGTTGGCTGCGAATGCAACTAAACTGGGCAGTGAGTCGCTTACTAACACGATTACCTACCTAACAGACACTGAAAGGTTGGACAAATACGCTAACGGTACGCTTGGAGAGGGTACAACCGAGTTCGAGCAACTTGTTCTGGATTACATCAACCCGAAAAACAACGAGGTTTGGGACGCAGGGGCCGGACGCTACGTTAAAGGGGCCCCTAACAAATTGGCTCCTCGCGTATTGGCAGCCATTCAAAAAGGCAATCCTGCGTTTTACGAGCAAGTTGCAAAAACCATGGAAATCGACGCAACTGTCGATCAAAGCGGTGCTGGAACCGGAACCGGAACCGGAACCGGAACCGGAACCGGAACTCCCCCTCCACAACGGACTTTAAAGGACTATAAAGCGGAAATATTTAACCCTGATGGTTCGATAAACAACGAGTCCGAGGCTTGGTCTGTAACTCCGCCCGCAATCTTTGATCCAAATGTTGATTACAAGCTAGTGGTCGGCGCGTCTCGTTTTTTCCCGGGTATTGAGAAGGCGTTTTCGGAAGGCTCCGCGGAATTATTTGGCGGCGATGCAAGTCCGCAAGCCAAAAATATGGCTAGAGCCGCTACAAGTTTAGAGGCGTTAGCCAACGACTTGTTGCAATACAACACTTCCGGGGATCAAGGGGGTCGAGTACTTAAGTTTGTTCAAGAGCTTTTGGAAAAAGAAACTCAAAACATCCGCCCCGGAGGGTTTTTGTTTAGAACGGACGCTGATGCAAGCGCCGCTTTGGAAACAATTGCAGGTTCTTTAGAACAAACTCTTAGAAAAGGGCGAGACATGCTTCCCGCTTATGGTGGTGATTCCAGTAATCTTAAGCCTTCAGAAGTACAACAAATGGGAAGAGAGATGGACGAAATCAAGCGACTTTACAATGAAGTTCTTGCTTTCCAAAAAGCCTTCGCGGTTGAACCCTCTACTCGTTCCTCTGTTGTTCCGGGTCAAGATCAAAGCTTAACGACGGCGCGGGATCAAATCCTACAAATGAGAAGAAATTAAAGGGGTTTTGGCATGGCAGATGACGCTTTAATTAGTCTGACAAGACCTCAGTTTGAAAACCTGATGGAGACGCAAGGGCTGGCCAATACAGTGGACGGCATCTTGTCTATTGCTAACGAAGAGCTTGAATTAGGGGGTGTACCGTTAACTCGTGAAGCGCTTAAAAATGGTACACACCCAATTTTAGACCAGCTTGATCGCTACAAAGGTTTAACTCCAGACCAACGTCAAGTTTCTGATGAGGAAATTTTGACGCTATTTACCAACGTCGAAGACTTTGGAAAATTCGACCCGGCGGATGACAGTTTTTTCAGCCCCGGAACAAAAGCGATTGCTGCGGGTGCGGCGCGAGAAATCCCTGAAACAATTGGGGCGGGCCTTGGTTTTAAAACGGGTTTAGCAGCAGCGACCCCTATTGCAGCTATGATCCCGCCTGTTGGCTTACCCGGTCTTGCAGCCAAAGGTATTGTTTACGGAATCGGCGGTATTGGCGGCGCTATTCTTGGCGCAATGGGCTTTGGTGCGGCTGAAGACGCCATTATTGGAGAAGCGGACCCCGTTATTCCTTCCCTTGAGGGCCGATACCGCGGTGGTGAAACAGGCATGATCGCCATGTCAATGTTGGCGTCGCCATGGAAACTAGCTCCATCTATTCCTAAAGCTAAAACAGGCGCTATTGAGTTTGTGGAAAACTTCAAAAACGTCTCTTCTGGTAAATACACCGACGTAGCTGACGAAGCCTTCCAGCTCGCGGCCCGCGATGCAGGATTGTCTGAAAAAGCAGCAGCTAAACTTTTTGAAAAAGCTCGAAAAGCTCGTGAAGTTGCTTCTGAAATGGGCCCCATGTTTGGTGGTCAGTATGGCGTTAACTTAGGCTTAACCCGTTTTAACCCTGCCGGTAAATTGTTTGACCCAAGAAAAGGCCCGGTTGGCGCTCGTCTAGTCGCTGGGGTAGAGGGCGGGATTGAGAAATCTATGGCTGCGGCTCGTGATAAGCCGGGTAGATTTCTTGCTACTGAGGGCTTGGTAGCGTTAGGAACCGGTACGGGTGCCGCAGTTGCACAGAATATGGCACCTTATGATGAAGGTTACCGAATCGGTGGCGAATTAATCGGCTCTTTGGTTGTTCCTATTCCGGTACAACTGGCCGTCGATACAGGCCCTGATCTAGTCAAAGGTGTTTTCCGCACCATGAAAGAGTGGTGGGGCAAAGGAACCGATGAGACAGCAAGACAAGGTGTTTTACGCGGTAAACTAGAAAAAGACGCAGCTAATCGCATACTTCAAGCGATTCAAAAATCGCAGGAGTTCGAGCCTGTTGTAGGACCGGATGGAACCGTCCTTCAAACAGGGGAAGAAAGGCTCAATATCTTTATTCAGCAGCTTGGTGAAGCTGCGGCTAGAGAACGCATAGGTCCGGATGGAAAGCCGATACCGCTTACTGCTGCGGACCTTGCCTCTATGGAAGGACTGCCTTTTTCCGCGACCATGCAGACTATTCAGCAAGAACTGGCTAAATCCAGTGCTGACTTAAAAGCCGCCACTGGGCGAGGTCGAGAAGAGCTGCAAGCCGGTGCAATTAACGCAATTCGAGCTTTGTCGTCTACTGGTGACCCGGCAGCACTTGCCTACGCGGCCCGTATTCAACAAGGTTTGTTTGAGCAAAACATCTTAGACGGCATTGATAATGGCGTAGCTAACTTGTTTGGGGCAGCCAAACAAGTTTTAGGCCGTGGTCCAGATTTACCTTCTACGAGAACGGAGCTTTCGGAAAATTTATACAACGTTTTAAAAAATCAAATTGACCTGAGTAAAACGCGTGAGCGCCGTCTTTGGGCGGAAGTTAAGAATTTCCCGCTGACAGAGTTTTATGCACGTAATGGTCGGCAGATTAACCAACCTAACGTGCTGCAATTGCTTGGTCGTCCTTCAAGCCGAGGTGGTTTGAACTTTTCTTCTAAGGGCGCTCAAGGTGAATTAAACGCGGCTTTGGGTAAATACAAAGACGATTTCGACGATTTGGCTACTTACTTCCAAGACGGCCAAGGTCGCAACCCGGCCACTGCTCAAAAATTCTTTGAAATGCGGTCGGGCTTGATGAACCGAGCCGCACAATTGCGTAAGCAAGGCGATATTGTGAACGCTGGACGTTTGGACAAACTTAACGATGCTTTACTGCGCGACTTGACCGGTCAAAAAGACGGGGTTTCTGAGGCTTACAACACAGCCCGCGCCTATACGTTTGCCCGAAACAACGTATTTACGCGTAGCTTCTTGAGCGATTTGCAAGCAGTAGATCGTAACCGTGGACTGATTTTGGACCCACAAAACCTGTTAGACGTGGCTTTCCGTGGGGGCAACCTCAGCACGGCAAAACGATTTGACCAAATCCGTGCAGCCGGTCGATTCCTGATCGACGAAGCAGGCTTCACTGAAGAAGCCGTCCAAGCGATGGACGCAGATCAAATTATGCAGGCCGCGCTCCGCGATTCCTTGAATCAAATTGTGGATAAGAAAATCGTTACAAATCCTGCCACCGGTGAAGCAGTTGAGACTTTTGTAGTAAACCCCTCAAAATTGCAAGGTTTTCGTGAAAAACCCGGCACTAAAGAATTGTATGCTCTTATTCCAGACCTTGAGGTGGATTTAGCTAATGCTCAGTCTGCGCAACGCGCATTTGATGGCATGTTGGATGATATAACGCTTCAAATGAAGCCGTCAGAAGCTGCCCGTGCGGGTATGACCAATGAACAGTTGACCAATCATTACGGCACTAAGGCTTTCCAATGGGTGCTTCAGTACGAAGACCCGGGCAAAGCGGTTGCCAAAGCTTTAGCGGCGGAAAAACCAAGCTTGGCGCTCAATGCGCTTTATCGCATGGTAAACGAAGCCGACTACAAAGACGCTGATTTTACTCGTGAACAGGCTATGCAGGGCCTTAAATCGGCTATCTTCAACAATGCGCTACGTAAAGCAAACAACACCGCGGGCTTGCCAAACGGTGATGTGTTGCAGCGGGAGCTGTTTACACAGATACCCGGGGTAGACCCCAGCGCCAAGCTTTCGATCAGCGATTTCTTGGTTCGCAAAGGCTTGGCCACCGAAGATGAAATGGCCGATGTTCAAAAAGCCATTAAAACGTTACGTGGTGTAGAAGAAGCTTTTGCCACCAACAACTTTGAAAACGTACTGTTCAAAAACCCCAGCATGGCCAAGCTGTTTTACATCCGCATTGCGGGTGCGACTGCTGGTGCCGCAGCGCAGCAACAGTTGAAGAAATTCTTGGGTATGCCGCAAATGAGCGGGGGCTTGATCGCTGAACAGACTGGTTCGGACCTCGTGCAGCGGGTCTTGCTCCGCGGCCCAGAGACCCAGCGTATTAAAGTCATGACTGACATGTTCAGTAATCCAAAGCTTCTTGCTGAAATGATGAAGGAAATCCAAGACAAGAAGATGGCCGACAATGCGGTTACCCGTATCGAAGCGATTATGGCTCCGTTGGCTCGTCAGGTGGGCCGTCGTATACCAATTGGTGTTCGTGCGACTGACGAAGCCATTACAGAAGAGTACGAAGCGCCTCCGCCTCCCCAGCGTCCGATGAACTTGCCACAAAATTTGCCTCCTGCTAACCAGCAAGGGGCATTCGTACCGCCTGCCCAATTTCCCACTCAGGGCAGTGGTGCTGCGCCTAGCCTGACTCAACTGGCTTCTGCGACTCCCCAGTCACCACCTTCAACCCTTTCAGGAACGGTTGATAGGGCTAGGTTTGCAGCTTTATTTCCCGAAGACCGCGATTTGATGGGAATTGCTAGTTTGGCAGGACAAGGCTAATGGGAATTTTTTCCGAATATACTGGACCTGCCGGAGAGCGCGGTTATTACAGCGCTGCCGATTGGAACAAACTACAGAACCCGGAGTGGGCAAGCAGCCAAGAAGAGTACGACCGGTTTGCCGATCAGGCCGCGGCCCGTGCTGCAAACCGTGAAGCTGCGATGTCTCGCGCTCAAGAAGCTATTCCGTTTTCTTATGCTGTTCAAGGACGTGGGGGAACGAACCCATACTTTAGTTTAGGCGGCTTTTCAGGCCATTCCGGAGGCGGAACTTCGGGGCTTTCTGGTTTTGCTAGTATGAGCGGGCCCATAGGGTATGAAACTACGACAAGCACCTCGACAGGCACGGACGTTGGTCCCGGTAACATCCCAGATGACGATAGGACGGACCGTCAAATAGAAAGAGCTGAAGGTGGCGTAGTGCCCCCAGTACAACATATGCAGGAGGGCGGGATGATTCAATCGCCATACGCAAATCCTATGAAATCGACTTACTCGGCGATGCCCATGCCGACGCCTCAAGTTCAAGTTGATAGAGGACCGATGCCTCAGCCCGCTATCGGCGGCTTGTTTGAAAAATTACACACCCAATTTGGTCAGCAAATGGGCCAGATGCAGGCGTCTCCGTTAAAGGTTTATCAAAACTACCTAATGCAAACATACGCGGCTCCTGAAATGCAGCAACAACAGCAAAAAGTAGATCAGTTTTTAGATTTAGTTGACCAAGCCGAACGTGCCCATTTTGGCGCAGAAGAAAGTTTCGGTTTTGGCGGCGGTCCTATGATGCAGCAATACTCGCAAGCATTACCCGTTCCACGTGGTGGACCGATGCCCGGCAGCGGAGTAATGGGCGGGGGCATTGCCTCGCTCATGAACGGCTAGGGTCCGTGTATATGTATGGCCAGAGTATCAGAAGACACTAACGTAACGATCCCTCTAAAAAACCTGTTGGGGATGCTGGCCATTACCGCCGTCGCAACGATGGCGTACTTCACCATAGAAGCACGGCTCACGGCCCTCGAACACAACATCGAAATGACCGATGTTGAAATCAAAGCAAACTCTGAGTTCCGAATCCTCTGGCCTAGAGGGCAGCTTGGTTCGCTCCCGGCAGACGCTCGGCAGGACATGCTGATCGAAGGGCTAGAACGTGATTTGTATGAGCTTCGAGAAATGCAGGAAAGGGTTCACCAGCTAACTATCCGAATAGGCACAATGGAAGCCTTATACGAAAAAGAAAAACCGGACGAACCTAAGTAAGCCACGACCGTGTATCTTCACCCAACACCTCACTGGCTACATCTATCTTGGATCGCAAAGCGCCTAAGATTTTTTCGTCAATGGTTCCGGGCGTCACAAGGTCCACGTAAGTCACCTTGTTTGTCTGCCCAATACGGTGTGCCCTATCCTCAGATTGAAGACGTATTTCCAAATCGTAGCTGTTGCTGTAGTAAATCACCGTGTGGGCAGCGGTTAAGGTAATCCCGTAACCTCCTGTTTTTGGCTGTCCCACAAAGAAGCGCAGGGGACTGTCTTTCTGCTGGAAGTGTTCGACGATCTCCTGTCGCTCGTCTTGGGGCGTTTCCCCGTAATAGGTTGCGACCGAATCGGGCCCGAAACGGTCGCGCAGGGCAGAAGCTATCTGTTGAATGTCGTGGGTATACGACGCCCAAATGATTGCTTTTCCCTGTAACTCGTCAGTGAGGTCCAACAACTCGTTCAAACGGTTGTTTTTGATCTCTTTGATCTCACCCTCATCTGGCTGCAAATGCCCGCAGCAAATCTGTTGAAGACGCATAATCTGCGTCAGTACGCTGGCGGTCGTTGCCAGCTCGCCGGACTCTAACTTTGCCAGAGCCAGCTTCTGCATCTGTCGGTACAGGCGCTCCTGCTCAGGAGTAAAGGTTACCTCTCGGCGGACATACACCTTGGCAGGCAAGTCCAAGCAGTCTTCCTTCAGCACCCGGTTACTGAACCGGTCAAGCTTGTCAGATAGCTCGTCTAGGCGTCGGTAGCCCATAATCTGCTGAAAACTGCGGTGTCCCATGGTCCTCTTTGCGACGTTCGCGTACCGCGCTTGGAAGGCGTAGTAGCTATTGAAGCCCAGTGCTTTTTCGGCCAAGAAGTTGCACTGGCTGAATAAGTCCATGGGGCTTTTGGTAATGGGGGAGCCGGTCAAAATACGGCGGTACTTGGCCCGCTTCTGCAACGCGATGATGTTCTTGGTTCGCGATGCTTTCCTATTTTTGATTGTCGTAGATTCGTCCACAACAACGATGTTATCAGGGTTCTGATAAAGAAACGCCTCCGCAGCTTCCATGCCACGGGGCGTAGAGAAGGCTTCGACATTTACTACGAAGACTTTTAATTTGGGATCACGGTCTACGATGAAGTCCTTAAGCTCGTTCTCGAACTTCAATGTCTTAGCCGGAGTCCACCGTAACACCTGACGCGGTATCCGCTTAGGTAAATGAATGGGAATTTCCCCCTTGACCCAGTTGTCGTAAACGCCTTTCGGTGCGATAACTAAAGCAGCTTTGACCTTGCCCGCTTCAAACAGAGCCCCCATCGTGTCGATGGCCACCTTGGTTTTTCCTGTGCCCATCTCCATGAGAAGTGCGTAAAACTCCGCGGCCCACGAGTCTTCCAACGCCTTGCGCTGGTGATCGTATGGTTGTGTTTCGTAGTCGTAGGAGAGCATCTGTTCCTCTTTTTCAAAAACTGCTTGACAAGCTGATGGTATAAGATATTATCTACATTTGTCAAGGCCCGAAAGGTGCCTTTAACCACGAAAGGAGAAACACGATGAGTGATGACCTTACCAAGTTGATGGAGCAGGAGTTTGAAAAAACTGTTGCCTCATCGGTAGAAAAAATAGACCAGCAAGGCTTAACTTCGGTAGCTACGTTGGCCAGAACCATCCGCGATAAGGAAGCCCAGATTGACCACCTTGAGTCACAGCTCAAGGAGGAGAAGAAGGCGCTTCTGAAACTTACTGACGAGGACATGCCTGCAATGCTGGCAGAAATCGGACTTACTTCGTTTGTCTTGGACGACGGTTCCACCGTTGACATCAAGCAAACGTATGGAGCTTCGATCCTCGTTCAAAACCGTCCTCAAGCTTACGAGTGGCTACGCGATAACGGGTACGACGACATTATCAAGAATACTGTCGCCTGCCAGTTTGGCCGTGGAGAGGACGATCTTGCCAGTGCCTTTTCTGCGTTTGCGCAGCAGCAAGGGTATACCCCAGAGCAAAAGACAGAGGTTCATCCCCAGACCCTCCGTGCGTTCGTTAAAGAGCGTGTGGAAGCTGGTGAAGAATTTCCTATGGAGCTTTTCGGGGCGTGGGTTGGTCAACGCGCAGTTATCAAGCGAGGTAAAAAATGAGTACGAAAGCAGTAGCCAAAGCTGGCAAAAATGAAGTGGCTGCATTTGATGCAGCTATGTTTGAGGCCGATGCAGGCCGTGGCATGGAGAACATGGGGCAAGAAGACTTAGCGCTTCCTTTCCTCAAGGTACTATCCGGCAACGATCCTGTCCTCGACGAAAATGAAGAGGCTCGTAAGGGCGATATATACAACACCGTTACTGGTGCGCTGTTCAAAGGTAAAGCTGGCATCCGAGTTGTGCCATGCGCCTACCAAAGACGGTTCATCCAGTGGGCTCCGCGTGGCAGCGGAAGCGGTGCGCCCGTGGCAATTTACGAACCCTCAGATGAGCGTCCTAAGACGGAGCGTTCACCCGATGACAACAAGGATTACGTTGTCGGAGGGGATGGCGACTACATCGAAGAGACGCATCAGCATTTCGTTGTACTCCTCAACGAGGACGGGTCGCACGAGACGGCACTAATTGCAATGAAATCTACGCAGCTCAAGAAGTCGCGTAAATGGAACAGCATGATGGCCTCTCGGTCTATGATGGGTGCGAATGGGCCGTTTACGCCCCCGCGCTTCTCCCACATTTACAACCTGAAAACGGTGTCTGAGGAAAACTCCAAAGGCTCGTGGCACGGTTGGGAAATGTCAGTAGAAGGCCCCATTGAAGACGCCGCCCTTTACACTCGGGCAAAGGGTTTTGCTGACAGCATCACCGCAGGTGACGTTGTTGTTAAGCATACGGACGATGAAGCGGGCGGTGAAGATACACCGTTCTAAGTAATCGCTGCGGTGGGGCTTCGGCCTCACCGCTTTTTCCGTATGGGGGCAACAATGTCAGTAGAAAAATTTATGGCCATCTTTGATGGTCTGAAGGAAGCATATGGCTACTTCAAGATAGAAAATACCGGGGCCAATGGTAAGGCCAAGGGCAAAGCTGGCGTATTGCGTGAACCACGGACCAAGGCTCTGTGGGAAAACCATCTCTCCGGCAAAGGAAGTGGTCTGGGTATCATACCCATCAACGAAGACAACATGTGTAAGTGGGGCTGCATCGACATCGACCAGTACCCGCTGGATCACAAGTTGCTCATCGACAAAATCCGGAAGCTTAAACTTCCCCTCGTTATATGCCGGTCAAAGTCCGGCGGCGCACACCTATTCCTGTTTTCTGCCAATTGGGTAGAAGCAAAAGACATGCAGAAAGCTCTGCAAAATATGTCCGCGGCCCTCGGCTACGGCGACAGTGAGATATTCCCAAAGCAAATTAAACTGCACCTCGACCGTGGTGACGTAGGTAACTTTCTAAACCTGCCTTACTACGATCACGAGGGCGGCTTGCGCTATGCCTTTTTAGACGATGGAACGTCCGCGACGCTCGAAGAATTTTACGGGCTTTACGATAATTTTGTTCAAACTCCTGAAGAGATAGTTAAGCTACAGATAGTAGGCAGCGGCGAGACCGACCTACTGAAGGACGGTCCACCCTGTTTGCAGATACTGTGTAAGTCTGGCATCAGCGAGGGGGGAAGAAACAATGGTCTATTCAACATCGGGGTGTACCTACGCAAGGCATATCCGGACAGTTGGGAATCCGAAATCCTCAAGTACAACATGGAGCATCTTGCTCCGCCGTTACCGCTGCCAGAGGTCAACATAGTTGCCAAGCAACTAGACCGTAAAGATTACGCTTACAAATGCAGCGACGCTCCGATCAATTCACATTGCAACAAAGAGCTTTGTCGTACCCGCAAGTTTGGTGTTGGCGCTGCGGTAGCTGGCGCAACCATCGCAAACCTCCGTAAATATAACTCTACCCCGCCCGTCTGGTTTATGGACGTGAATGGCGAACCGCTGGAGCTAGATACCGACGCGCTGATGAATCAAGCCATGTTCCAGAAGGCTTGCATGGAGCAACTTAACTTCATGCCGCAGTCAGTGCAGAAAACAATGTGGGAAAGCAGGATCAGCACCTTGCTTTCCGAAATGCGTGATAACGAAAGCGCGATTATAGAAGTGGCTCAGGATGCCAGTATCAGTGGTCAGTTCTATGATTACCTTGAAGAGTTCTGCCGTCACTTACAGCAAGCGCAGGACAAAGAAGAAATCCTGCTACGCCGCCCATGGACCGATGAAGAGCAGGGCATCACCTTCTTCCGGCTCAAAGACTTTGAAGCTTTTCTGCGCAAGAATAAGTTCTTTGAGTACAAGTCGCACAAGATCGCCCAGCGTCTACGCGACATCAACGGTGAAAGCATAGTGTTGAAGATTAAAGGCCGAGCAGTACGCGTCTGGCAAATCCCTGCGTTCGACAGCGTGGAGGTTGACCTTGATCCGCCGCAGTTTGGTAATCAAGGGGAGGCACCGTTTTGACCAAGCCTGAGTTTGCAGACCGCAATAAACAAATTCTAAAGATGTACCAGCGCGGTATGACGTTTGCCGCCATAGGCAGACGAATGAACCTGTCCCGGGAGCGCATCCGCCAGATTGTCAGAAAATTAGAGGCGCTATAATGTTTAGAATATTCGGCCCGCCGGGCACGGGTAAAACTACGACCCTGCTCAACATGGTGGATGACGCACTCGAAAAGGGTATCGCACCAGAACGGATCGCTTTCCTAGCCTTCACGCGCAAGGCCGCCAACGAGGCCAAGGAACGCGCCTCAGAGCGCTTTAACCTCGACCCTAAGAAAGACCTTATCTTCTTCCGAACGTTGCACAGTCTGGCTCTCACGATGACTGACATACGCCCAGAGCAGGTAATGCAGGATGAACACTACCGGGAGCTAAGTAAAAGCATTGGCGTGTCACTAGGCAGCGCCAAGAACACCAACTTCGATGAAGATATTCCCACCCTTGTCACCAGCAGCGACCCGATACTTGGCCTGATTAACTTAGCCCGGCTGCGCAAAGCACCGCTGCGCGAGCAGTACAACATGAGCAACATCGAACCTGACTGGAACACGGTCAACTACGTGGACAAAAGCCTACGCGAATACAAGGACGCCATGGGCCTGTACGACTTCACGGACATGCTCGAACACTTTGCCAAAGGTGCCGACAAGTTCTGCCCTACGTTCGACCTGTGCTTCCTCGACGAGGCACAAGACCTCAGTCCCCTACAGTGGGACATCGCTCATATTCTGGATAAGCAATCCAAGCGCATGTACTGCGCAGGCGATGATGACCAAGCGATATACCGCTGGGCGGGCGCTGACGTGGACCACTTCATTAACTTACCGGGCGGTAGCGAAACTCTATCGCAGTCGTACCGCATTCCGTCATCAGTCCACAACATTGCGGAGGGTGTCGTGCGCCGCATTTCCCGACGATTCCCAAAGGTATACAAGCCCCGTGAGGAGCCCGGGAAAGTGGCGCGGATCAACACTATTAACTCCCTCGACATGACGCAAGGGTCTTGGTTGATTTTGTCGCAGGCAGCCTACCAACTACAGCCCGTCTACAACGACCTCAAGTCCGGCGGATACCTCTTCACGTACCGTGGCAAACGGTCCATTGCTGAAAAAGTCAGCGAAGCCATCAACGGCTGGGAACAATTACGTAAAGGCAAAGAAGTGTCCGGAAAAGTAGCACGGATCATCTACAGCTACATGTCTACCGGTAATCGTGTTACCCGAGGTTACAAAAAGCTGCCCGGCATCGACGATACCGACCTCGTGAAAATGGGAGACTTGGTTACCGACCACGGCTTGCTGGCCACCACCGACATGATTTGGTCCGAGGCCATGGACAAACTGCCCGAGACTGACCGGGCCTACATCACTGCACTGCTGCGCAGGGGCGAGAAATTTAACGGCATCCCCCGCATAACAGCATCCACGATCCACGGCTCAAAGGGCGGTGAGGCGGATAACGTCGTGTTATTCACGGACCTCAGCCCAGCAGCCGATGATGAAATGCGCATCAATCCTGATGACATGCACCGCGTGTTCTATGTTGGCGTCACAAGAACACGGCGTAATCTGTACATCGTAGACGCCGAAGATGTAACAAGGAGTTATGACCTATGAAAATGTCATGGACTGAATGGAAAGAATACGAAGAAAAACGTCGCAAGCTGTTTGAAGCGAACGGCGTGGCTGATCTTGCTCACTACCGAGCCAAAGCGCGGTGGACCGACCCCAGCATTCCAGACGAGGAAATCGAAGGCGTCCGGTTCGAGTGGGATAAAGAGCGCAAAGAATTTGTGAAGGCGGACTGATGAAGCGAAGAGAAATTTTACAAGAAGCAGAGCGCATAATTAATGGTAAGCGGGCCGCAGACTATGGTGATGCTTACGAAAACCACGAGCGTATAGCTAATTTATGGTCAGTCATTCTTGAGACTGACGTCACCCCAGAGCAGGTCTATCAGTGCATGATCGCTGTTAAGCTCGCACGATTAATAGTAACACCAGCACACGAAGACTCATGGCTAGATATATGCGGCTACGCTGCGCTGGGTGGAGAAGGTAATGGCAGGATTACAAATGACGATGTTCGCACCAAAAAGTGAGTGGGTTCCGCCGCTTGAACTTCCGGACATCACGTCGGCAACTAAGATTGCCATCGACGTCGAAACACGCGACCCGAACCTAAAAACAAATGGTCCGGGTTGGCCGACCGGGGACGGGGAAGTGGTGGGCTATGCCGTCGCAGTAGACGGTTGGTCCGGCTACCTTCCCGTGCGTCACATGGGCGGCGGAAACTTAGATGAGAAGATTGTAAACCGGTGGCTCAAGAAAGTATTCGAGTGCCCGGCAGACAAGATTATGCACAACGCCCAGTACGACCTTGGGTGGATCAAGCAGATGGGCTTTGAAGTCAAAGGCCGCGTCATCGACACCATGCTTGTCGCATCGCTGCTCGACGAGAACAGGTTTAGCTACAGCCTGAACGCGTTAGCTTATGACCACCTTAACAAGGTGAAGTCAGAGAAGGCCCTCGTCGAGGCTGCCCGGGAGTTCGGAATCGACCCGAAAGCTGAAATGTGGAAGATGCCAGCCATGTATGTTGGACCTTACGCTGAAGGCGACGCTGAACTGACCCTCGAACTCTGGAACTTCTTCTCCGCACAACTTAGCAAAGAAGACCTTTGGCCTATCGCAAATCTCGAACTTGATCTCCTCCCATGTCTCGTTGACATGACCATGCGAGGCGTCCGCGTCGATACTGACCGGGTAGAGCGAACGAGGGATAGTCTGCTCAAACGAGAGAGGGAAGTCCTCAAGCAAATTAAGAATATCGTTGGCGGAGACGTGGAAATCTGGGCTGCGCAGTCGCTCGCTAAAGCGTTCGATAAAGTCGGCATCCATTATCCACAAACCGAAAAAGGCGCACCGAGCTTCACTAAGCTCTTCCTCCAAGAAAACAATCATCCCCTCGCGCAGCTCATCGTCCAAGCGCGGAATCTGAACAAGACATCCGGCACCTTCATCAACACCATCATGAAGCACTGCCACGCTGACGGCAGAATACACAGTCATATCAATCAAATTCGCTCCGACGATGGCGGCACAGTCTCTGGCCGCATATCAATGTCCAACCCCAACCTGCAACAAATCCCGGCCCGCGACCCAGAACTTGGTCCTATGATCCGTAGTCTGTTCCTCCCGGAAGAAGGGGAGCAGTGGGCTGCCATTGACTTCTCGCAGCAGGAACCACGCATCTTGACCCATTATGCGCATGTATACGGGAAAATGCGAGGTATCGAACTGGACGGCGCGGCAGACTTTGTGGACGCGTACACCAACGATCCGGAGACAGATTTCCACACTATGGTGGCTGAGATGGCCAGCATTCCACGTAAGCAGGCCAAAACGATCAACCTTGGGATGATGTACGGCATGGGGGTAAACAAGCTCTCAGAGCAGCTAGACATCCCTGTGGAGGAAGCCAAGGGACTGGTAAAGCAATACCATGACCGGGTGCCGTTCGTTAAAGGACTGATGACAGGCGTCATGAACCGGCTCAACGAGAAATCGTCCGGCGGTTCGCTGCGCTCCATCCTTGGGCGCAAGTGCCGCTTCGATCTATGGGAGCCGGATACGTTCGCCATGAATAAGGCGCTGCCGTACAAAGAAGCTATCGACACCTACGGAGCGACAACCCGACTGAAGCGAGCGTACACGTACAAAGCGCTCAACCGCCTGATCCAAGCATCGGCTGCCGACATGACCAAGAAAGCGATGGTGGACCTGTACAAGATGGGTAAGCTGCCCATGATCCAAATCCACGACGAAATTGCCATGTCAGTGAAAAGTATTGACGAGGCACACGAGATCGCTAAGGTGATGGAGGATGCTGTACCCCTTGAAGTACCCAGCAAGTGCGATGTCGAGATCGGACCTTCATGGGGCGAAGCAAAATAACAACTCCATACTGCTCGACTAACCCCGCTTCGGCGGGGTTTTTCTTGCCTTCTTGCATAATCTCCTATATTATCGTAGATAATCCGGTACTCTGGAGTAGGAATTAATGGATACAACACGCTGGAAAAGCATCCTCGTACCACGAGAGGTGTATGAAGAGATAAAAGAAATGTCAAAAGCCGAGGGCCGGACCATCGGTGGGCAGTTGCGCCTTGTTTTCGAGTGGTACAAAGAGCAGGCAGAGAAGAATGACTCGGATAGAGTTGCAGAGCAACGGTGATATTCACCGCCGATTGATGCAAAACCAGTGCCCGAAGTGCGAAGGGCCGCTTAAAGTTGTGAAAAAAACAAAAGATCGCCTAGAAAGAAAGTGTGATCGCTGCGTATTAACCATCTTAGATAGTTTTCCCGGGGCAGAATACCCAATCAACAGCTAATGTATGCGATTAACTATTGCTTATCCCATACAGATGTGTCTATAATGACCTCGAACATGAAGCCCATGTTCTCCGTAGTTGACTCTGCCCCTAGTATGGTTGCCCCCATCTAGGGGCTTTTAATTTGAGGAGTCGTTATGGAAGCCGATAAGCGCGTAAGCGAGATAGATTGGAGCTGGGCCGTATCACAAATTAATAGGGTTGTAAACGAAACCCTGTTAAAAATTGAGGAAAATGATACGATGGAACCAGATGACAAGAAGCAAAGGCTTAACGAAATTGAAAAAGCATGGCAGCGAATACTCAGTGGCTGAAGAAATGGCGAAAGACCACTTCTTTGAAGCTGCTGAACAAACCGCTGATCTTCTTGCTGAGTTCGATCAACGCGGCCTTGAGAAAGGCCCCGCTCTCGGGGGAGCCCTGACTCAAATCATCACCCACCTAATCGCCGTGTCGCCCGACACCCCTTCAGCGATGGGGCTCCTCTCCTCTTGTATAGCCAACGCAGCACAACACGCCGAAGGCTTTATAGAAGTCACGCACGACGCCCCCGATAATATTCACTGATTGACATTATCTAATAAAGTCGCATACAATACCCGTGAAGTCACAACACGGAGATTGCTATGAAAGACTTACTCACACTCGACGAAGTGGCCAAGATCGCTAACGTATCAAAGCCAACCATCTACCGACGTTTAAAGCACACTGACTTTCCTAAACCCGTCAAAGTGCCACGCGCCGGGGACCGCGGACCAAAGACCGTCAACCGCTGGGAACGTGGCCAAGTCATGGGCTGGCTCATGAAAGGCAACGATCCAGAGTGGATGAAGCAACCGCTGCGTCAAATTAATAACACTGTCAATAAAGTGGATGCCGCACGACAGGTCCAAGACTTCGCACCAGAGGACACGGACCACGGCCCAAAGGGCTTCTGGGAAAACCATACGCTGTTGGCCGTCATTGGCGGGGTAGCAGCGGCTGTCGCATACGCACTGGTCAATGGCTGAAGACCTCAAAGAAAAATGGTGGGCGTGGCACAAACAGAACCCCGAGTTCTATGATCTGTTTAAACGCTTCACCTTCCAAGCGATTGGTAAAGGGCATCGCCGCCTATCCGCTTGGCTTATCGTCAATCGAATCCGGTGGGAAACCATGATCGTTACCACCGGGGACGATTACAAAATCAGCAACGATTACATCGCGCTCTACGCACGATTGTTTATGCACCACTACCCGCAATACGACGGCTTCTTCAGAACGAAACCGATGAAGCGGGCAAGCTTCAATGGAGACAACACATGAAAGTTTTAACGATTGATATGCACCCGGGCGCGGGCTCGCAAATTGTTTACAACAATGTCGAGACGTGGACATGGGATGACACCAAATTGGAAATCATCCTAACCAACGAAACGACGGTGCGCTTTAACCCGGCCTATGTGATCGCCCTTGTCTGGCAAGAAATCGAAGAGCCGGAAGAAGAGAACCAAGAAATTCCATCCGTTAAAGACTATGAGGACCGACTATGAGCGAACCAAGACATGCTATGATTTTTGAATCCTTCGATGAGCCCGGCTGGTGGCTGAACATGGTGCCCGAAGCAGAAGGCGACGATGATCGAAGCCCCGCGGCTGCCGAAACGTTTGGGCCTTTCGATAGCCCCGACATCGCCCGAACCTTTGCTTCGCAGACTTTTCAAAACACCGGCTTTGAGATACCGGTTTACATTTTGTCCCCGATGGGATGAATGCGTATCGACACTTCCGGCAACGTGGGCATTAAAAAGAAATAACTTTTAAAAAAAATAAGACTAAACCAAGGGCCCTTCGGGGCCCTTTTCTTTTGGAGGAGGTGGCCCGACCCACGCCGTTTGATCCGCTTACTTCGGCCAAAGTAAACGCTTTAGGAGTCTACGCAGGCCGGGCCGAAAGAAAGTCTAACAGATCATGAGCCGCGGCTCACGTCCCGTATGTATCCAAAAGCGACACGTGCAGCAGCATTCACGGCCCACGGGGCAACGTATTTAACGCCGTTCTCTTTATATAGAGCCAGAAAATAAGAAAAAGAAAAAAGGTCAAAATAGCCGTAACCGGTGTAACCGTGTAACTTTGGTCAAAAAGTCTTACTATTATATAG